>ERZ857503.73-NODE-73-length-109666-cov-23.034914_pt1 | contig 109666 bp, 83 predicted proteins | sample MGYA00519766_ERZ857503 | MGnify/ENA primary metagenome ERZ857503 (study PRJEB31778, sample SAMEA3449345) | human gut metagenome | biome: human gut; feature: human-associated habitat; material: faeces | place: United Kingdom | collected 2010/2012 ...
CCCGCGACCCTAACCTTGGCAAGGTTATGCTCTACCAACTGAGCTACTTCCGCATATACAACCGCTTTGTTCTCGATTGCGAGTGCAAAGGTAGTGATTTCATTGAAACCACCAAGCCTTTGCGTTACTTTTTTATTGGATTTTTTTGACCAATTCCGTAAATAGTTGTGTCATAACAGATGCTGCTTTATTAGCCGCTACGATAACATCGGCACCATCATTTACAAAGTCGTCAGCGAAGTGATAACCTTCGTTCGTGATGACAGACATACCGAATACACGCAAGCCCGCATGACGTGCCACGATTACTTCCGGTACCGTACTCATGCCGATCGCATCTCCCCCGACTTTTCCATAGAAAGCGTACTCGGAAGGAGTCTCGAAGGAAGGGCCTGTCAAACCTACATATACACCTTTCTTTAACGGGATAGATCGGGAGGCGGCTATTTCTTCCACATAGCGGATAAATTCACGATCATAAGCACGGGTCATATCCGGGAAACGAGTGCCGAAATCCTCATTGTTCGGACCGATCAGCGGGTTCGGCATCATATTGATATGATCCCGGATGATCATCAGATCACCTACCTTGAACGTATTATTGATACCTCCAGCGGCGTTCGAGACCAAAAGGTTCTTGATTCCTAAGAGCTTCATTACACGTACGGGAAAAGTGACCTGTTGCATTGTGTAGCCCTCATAGTAGTGAAAACGGCCTTGCATAGCCAAGACTTGCTTATCCCCTAGTTTGCCACAAATAAAATTCCCCTTATGCCCGGTAGCGGTAGATTTCATAAAATGTGGGATCTCCGCATAAGGTATCACTATAGGATCTGTTATTTGATCGGCTAAAGAGCCTAAGCCACTACCAAGGATAATGGCGGTCTCCGGGTTACCTTCGATCCGGCTAGCTAAATAGGCGGCCGCTTCCCGATATTGTTCGGTTTTAATCATTTCCATATTTAATCAATTTAACGTTTCATCAAGTTATAAGCTATCTCTGTCGCTTTCTCCATAATCTCGTCCTCTCCCGGTACCTTCTTATTCTCCATCAATATTTTACCATCACAGATAACGGTATCCACGCAACTGCCGTTGGCGGCGTATACAAGATTTGAGACGAAATTGAAGTTCGGGGTAAAAGCGGGGGTGTTGAGATCTATCAAACATAGATCGGCTAAATACCCTTCCTTGATCTGCCCGGCTTTTAAACCGAACATAGCGGCTCCTTCCGCAGTAGCGGCTTGCAGCATCTCATTTGCGGTCAAGGCTTCGGGATCCTTTCGCCAAGCTTTTCCTAACAGGGAAGCCAGCTTCATCGCCTCGATCATATCCAAGTTATTGGAAGAGGAACAACCGTCCGTTCCCAATCCCACGGTAATACCCAATTGGCGCATTTCCTTAAACTTAAAATGAATACCGGAAGCCAGTTTCATGTTTGAGGCCGGGTTATGTACGACTTTCACCTCGTGATCGGCCAACATGCGAAGCTCGTCATCATCGATGTAAATTCCGTGAGCGATAATCAAACGTGGAGAAAGCACACCTAACTTATATAAATAACGTACAGGAGTGAGTCCGAATCTATCGAGAGAGTCTTTCACTTCCCCCTCTGTCTCTGCTAGATGCAGATGGATCGGGATTTGATGTTCCATAGCGAACCGATGCGCCCATTTCAGAAGCTCACCGGAAACGGTATAGATGGCGTGCGGCCCGATCGAGAAGCGAACCCGTTTGCTGTAGTTATCCACATCTTGGATCAGTCGCTCGTTATGGCGTTTGCATTTCTCCGCCTCTTCTTTATCAAAACCATCGAAGCAAACGCCGGCTATGATACCTCGCAATCCCATCTCCTCCGTCACATCGGCCGTGACACGAGGGCGTTGATACATGTCGAAGAAAGTGGTCGTGCCACTTTTTATCATTTCCAAGCACGCTAATTTCGCTCCCCAATATACATCCTCACGGGTCATTTTCGCCTCATTCGGCCAGATCTTTTGCTCAAGCCATGGCATAAGCGGCATATCATCGCCGAAGCCGCGGAACAAAGTCATGGCAGCATGTGTATGAGCGTTCACGAAACCGGGAATGACGGCTTTACGGCTACCATCCAGTATCTTATCGGCAGGAAAAGACAAGCCCTCTCCTATTTGCTTGATCTCTTTTCCTTCGATATAGATATCAATCGTCCTATCGTTAAACAGGACATTCTTTATTAATATACTCATCTTCTTCCTTCTTATTTATATAAACGGTAGAATTCCGCTACCGACTCGATTCCCTTGAAGAAGATATCCAACTCCTGACTCTCGTTGGGCGAATGGATCGCGTTTTGCTCCAAGCCGAATCCCATCAGTACGGTCTTGATACCTAATACCTGCTCGAATGTAGAGATAATAGGAATACTACCTCCGCGACGAACCGCCAACGGTTTCTTCCCGAATGCGATGCCAACAGCCTTTTCTGCCGCTTGATAAGCTGGCAAGTCTATCGGACAAACATATCCTTGCCCGCCATGGCTGGGCGTAACTTTCACTTTAACATAAGGTGGGGTCACACGAGCTATATACTCCTCAAACATTTGGGAGATCTTGGCATGATCTTGGTGTGGAACCAAACGAGTGGAAACCTTGGCATAAGCCTTTGAAGGCAATACAGTTTTGCTTCCTTCCCCCGTATATCCGCCCCAAATACCACAGATATCGAAAGAAGGCCGACAACTATTACGTTCTAGCGTAGAATAGCCTTTCTCTCCGAAAAGAGCGTCTACCCCGATCGCTTTCTTATATTTTTCCTCGTCGAATGGGATTTGGGCGATCATCTCCCGTTCTGCGGGAGATACATCCTCCACGTCGTCATAAAAAACCGGGATTGTGATGCGTCCATCCACGTCGGTGATATCTGCCATCAATTTGCAAAGTACATTGATCGGATTCGCTACGGCTCCGCCAAAATGACCGGAATGCAAATCGCGGTTCGGTCCGGTTACTTCTATTTCCCAGTAAGCCAAACCACGTAAGCCTGTCGTGAGCGACGGTGTTTCAGCGCTGACCATGCTTGTATCGGAAACGAGGATTACATCCGCTTTCAATAATTCTTTATGTTCCCGGCAAAAATCTTCCAAGCTAGGAGAACCTATCTCCTCCTCTCCTTCGAAAATAAACTTCACGTTACACTGTAACAAGCCTTCTTTAATCGCTGTCTCAAAACCTTTTACTTGAATCATACCCTGTCCCTTATCATCGTCTGCTCCACGGGCCCAAATGCGTCCGTCTCGGATCACCGGCTCGAAAGGTTCACTCTTCCACAATTCCAAAGGTTCGGCGGGCATCACGTCGTAATGAGCGTAAACCAATACGGTCAGAGCTTTGGGAGATACCATTTTCTCGGCGTATACGACAGGATTGCCTTTCGTAGGCATTACCTCGGCCTTATCCGCACCAGAAGACAACAGCACCTCAGTCCAACGCTGGGCACATGTCAACATGTCCGGCTTATTCTCATGCTTGGCGCTGATTGACGGAATGCGGATTAAAGAGAACAATTCTTCAAGAAAACGATCCTTATTGGATTCGATATAAGATTTTACTGACATAGCGTTTTATTTTATGTTTATAAATTGTAGCAAATATAACGAAACAGATGGGGATTGCAAGGAGTTTTATGGTATTTTAGCCGTGTTACTACAATAGGCGTGCAGTAACACGGCAAGGCGGGTTGCAGTATACGAAAGAGTTTCATCCCATGATCCATTTAGCTCGTTCACCTAATATACGGTACATGAACCAAGTAAACGCCCATGAGATTATGAAAATCAAAAGTGCCATTATGGGTACTTGCAAAGGTATCGGTAAATCAAACTTCCCGATCAAGATAAAGATCGGACCTACGACAAAATAATGTACGATATAGATTCCGAAACCATATTTGGATATTTTCGATAGTTTTTTAGCTATGAGAGTATTATGAATACGTACCTTTTGAAGAAGAATAAATACAGCCGCCGTCATTAAGACTACATTCGGACTACAGAAGGTGAAAAATAACTCCATATCCAATTCTGTTGCCTCGGGATTCGCTGCGGCCGAACTGAATCCACTATAGGTTATGGCATAACCAACCACAAACATGGCTGCGCAAATAGCGAAGGTTTTCCAAATATTCCAATTATTACCTTGTTTTAAGTAATGTCCTAATAGGAGATATCCGTTGAATCCTGCGAAATAATAAAACATGCCGAATTGATTCCACGTCGCTTCCCCGTATAAATATTTGCTGATATAGGCAGACATATAAGGCAAGAAAAGAGATACGAACCATATCCCTAAATAGACCCTCTCTTTGGAACGATCCGCCTTCTCGATCCATGCGGAGAAGAATGGCATATACAGATACAATCCGATGAGTAAATAAATGTACCACATATGGTTTTCCTTAAAACTGAAATTGAACGGGATCATGGCGATGTCTTTCAATGAGTCGGATAAGGATTGTGACTCATTTCCTTGCACATAGCAGAAAAACTCACCGATTATCTCTTTCGGCAAACCTAATAGCCCTGTAACCCAAGGGAATATATTGTATAATACAGACCATATCAAAAAAGGAAATAATACCCTATATATTCTCTTTTTATAGAAAACACCTAAAGATTGTTCCCGTATAGGCAATAGTAAAAGTCCCGTCATCATAACGAAAAGAGGAACAGAGGGCCGTAAAAGAGAGCCGTAAACAGCGGCCCAATGTTTATATTCCGGTAAACTTCCGAGTGTAGGTGAGATATAAAAAGGATCTATACAATGTACTCCGATAACCATCAGCATAGCTACGGTTCGTATTACATCGAGCCACACGATATGTGACTGTGTTGTTGCGTTGTTCATGGATTTATGTGTTAAATTTAAAAGATGGGTGACAAAGATAGAGCTTAGCATGAGAATTTTGTTTATCTTTATTGTTAATTTATTGTATCAAGTATTATGGTCAAACGAATTATCATTATCGGCGCTACCTCCGGTATCGGCTATGAGGTTGCTAAGATTTATTGGAAACGAGGATATCAACTGGGATTGGCTGGTCGTCGGGTTGATCGGTTGGAGGAGTTTCGTAAGCAAGATCCGGAGCATATCCAGATAAAGCAGTTGGACGTGACCGCCGAGGATGCCGCTGATCGTTTAGACGAATTAATCCGTGATTTGGGAGGAATGGACATCTTCCTGCTTAGTTCAGGGATCGGCAACCAGAATAAATACTTAGATACTTCCATTGAACAAGCTACGATACAGACGAATGTGACAGGCTTTACGCGTATGGTACTAGCAGCCTATCGTTATTTTTCCAGTCAAGGTGGCGGGCATATATCTGTAATCAGCTCTATTGCCGGAACCAAAGGATTAGGTGTCGCTCCCTCCTACTCGGCTACCAAACGATACCAAAATATTTATATAGACGCTTTAGCCCAACTTTCCCGTATGGAGAAACAGCCTATTACATTTACGGATATCCGTCCGGGATTTGTCCGTACGGATTTATTGAAAGACGGCAGGAATTATCCTATGCTGATGTCTCCCCAATACGCCGCCTTGCGTATCGCTAACGCTATAGACCGGAAAAAGAGAAGGGCGATCATCGATTGGAGATACGCTATCCTTGTCTTTCTCTGGAGACTGATCCCTGAATGGCTTTGGGAACGGCTGCCAATACGGAATTAGGATCGGATATGTTAGAGGTTCATCTTTTTTGCTTCTACATTAGATTTTCTCTTGTGTCGGGAGCATGCTGAAGGACCGCACCGACTATCTGGCAACTATCCAATTCATCACAATCGCCACATGTATTAAAGCCTTTTCCGGATACACATTTGCGTATTTCACAATAATCACTGCAATACGCAAATTTCACTCCGTCCGTACGACACCCCATACAGTTTATAGTTGCGGCTGTAATTTCGGGCGCATTGTTCATGGCACTCCACTTTTGGGCGGTTTTTTCTCTTAGCTCATTATCATTCTTAACTGTGGCTATGCGGGCATCGCAACTTTCGCAATCTAATCCGCAACAGGCTATCAATTGTTTCATTATTTAGTTGTCTATTTATTTTCTTGTTTGTTTCTGTCCTTGCTTTTACTTTTCGGCAAACATAATAAAAATTCCTACCTTTGCGCCCAATTACTAATTTTTTAATCTATACAGATGGGTTTATTTATTAAGAAGCCTTTAGCGGATTTGATGACCGAGGCAAATGATTCGGGCAGTAAATCGCTGAAGCGTATCCTTGGCCCGTGGAGTTTGATCGCCTTAGGTGTCGGTGTTATTATCGGTGCCGGATTGTTCTCCATTACGGGTGCGGTGGCCGCCGGGTATACGGGGCCTGCCATTACTTTATCTTTCGCTATCGCCGCCTTAGGCTGTTGTTTCGCCGGGTTATGTTACGCCGAGTTCGCATCCATGATCCCGGTGGCAGGTAGCGCATATACCTATTCGTATGCCACGATGGGTGAGTTGGTCGCTTGGATTATCGGTTGGGATTTGGTGCTCGAGTATTGCGTGGCCGCTACGACCGTTAGCATAAGTTGGAGTCGGTATTTGGTCGTTTTTCTGGAAGGAGTCGGAATGCATTTACCGCAAGCTTTGACGGCTTGCCCTTGGGATGGCGGTATCGTAAATATTCCGGCTTTTTTGATCGTGGTGTTAATGAGTATTTTGTTGATACGAGGGACGGAAGGCAGTTCTATCTTCAATGGGATTATCGTATTCTTGAAAGTCTCCGTAGTATTGGTGTTCGTAGTCTTGGGATGGAAATATATCCGTATGGAGAATTATACGCCTTATATACCCGCTAATACGGGGACCCTAGGCGAGTTCGGTTTCTCCGGTATCCTACGAGGGGCGGCTATTGTATTCTTTGCTTTCCTCGGTTTCGACGCTGTAAGTACGGCGGCGCAGGAAACCAAGAACCCGAAACGGAATATGCCGATCGGGATCTTGATGTCATTAGTGGTTTGTACTATATTATATATGTTGTTTGCCCACGTGATGACCGGAGTCGTACATTACTCAGCGTTTGCTGGCCAGAATGGAATCGCTCCTGTGGCAATAGCTATCGATCATATGGGGCAAATGGATGCTTCTGGTGTGATTCGTCCGGATTACCCTTGGATGAACCGGGCGATCGTAATAGCTATTTTACTGGGGTATTGCTCGGTTATCATGGTAACGTTATTAGGACAGAGCCGTTTATTCTTGAGTATGAGCCGGGATGGGCTGCTCCCTCCCCTATTTTCTCATATCCATGAGAAATTCCGCACGCCGGCACGAAGTAATTTCCTGTTTATGTTATTGGTCGGTGCATTGGCAGCTTTCGTTCCGGCGAGCGTAGCGGGCGAGATGTGTAGTATCGGGACTTTGTTCGCTTTTACGCTAGTTTGCGCCGGGGTATTGATTGTCCGTAAGACAATGCCGGACGCTCCCCGGTCTTTCAAAACCCCGTTGGTTCCGTTCGTGCCTATCGCCGGTATCATAACTTGTCTGGTGATGATGCTTTTTCTCCCGGCTGATACATGGATTCGTTTGGTATTATGGATGTTAATCGGTCTGGATATATATGTCTGCTATGGCATCAAACACAGCAAACTGGAACATATGCAGAAACATCGCTCGGGACAGACCACATTGGATATGATCGGTATTACCCTATCCGTGCTTTGCGTGATTACGGGGCTTTGGCACCAGCAAACCGTGGGATGGGGCGAAAGTAAAGTCTTATTGATTATCTCATTCGTATTCGCTTTTACGCATCTAGCTTTCTATCTTTACAGACTCGGGAAGCAGTTTACGAGCCTTACCCGTTAGCGATTCAGCACGATTAGTCTCGATGGCTCACGCGACTAGTCCCGATGGTCAACACCAGTAGTGGTGAAGGCTTATGCGAATAGTCGCATTGACCTTCACCACTACTGGCGTACTATACCACTTCCTTTGATACGATTTATCGGATTCTAGCTCTTAAAAGTAAGCCTCTTATTCATCATAAAATTAACGGCTCCGTAAACGAAAAGTCCAAGGAACTGACCCAGATATTCATTTAGATCGATCACCTCCACCATTAAAAGCAAGAATATGAATTGAGTAGCGTAAGCGCAACCAAAAGCGATTAGGAATAAAGGAATCTCCTTCCAGAAATTACCTTTCCCGGAAGAAAATACCCAGTATTTACTCCAAAAGAAGTTATTCACCAAGGCAGCCACATATCCAGCCATGTTCGACCACAAGTAATTACAATCCAGAATATCCATTAATATCCAGATTACCAATGCGGTGATCAAAGCGTTAGAAGAACCTACAATGGCGAAACGAAGAATACGAACAGATTCCTTCATGCTGTTAATTATACGTTTCGAATGACAAATATACGGGTTTATTTCTATATTTGTGCTGTACTTTTGATCAAGTATGTAACATTCTTAAAACAATTATGAGTATGATTAGACTAAATGTATTTATTCAAGTAAGTGAGGAGAATCGTCCCGCCGCATTGGAGACTGCGAAAGAATTGGTTGAAAAGTCTTTGAAAGACAATGGCTGTATTGCTTATGATATTTTCGAGAGCGCTACTCGTAGTGATGTATTGATGATTTGTGAGACGTGGAAAGACGCTGAATCCTTATCAGCTCACGAAAAAGCTGAGCATTTCGTAACGTTGGTTCCTAAATTGCAAGGATTAGGTGCGATGAAACTTGAGAAATTTACATTTTAAGGGTTTTATGTAGGCTTATTATTATAAGCTTGAGCATGCTAAAAAATCATAGTTATGAATCCTTCAACTTATAACTATGAATGAAAGAAAACATAACTATGATTTTTTTAGTGTTATCGCTCGTTGATTGAGATATATTCCCTATCGTCCAAAACGTTCTTGTAAGCCGGACGGATGATGCGTTTTCCGTCAAAGTTCAACTCCTCGATACGGTGAGCGGTCCAACCCACGATTCGGGCCATGGCGAATAAAGGCGTATAGATTTCCTGTGGCAAACCGATCATCTCATAAACGAATCCGGAATAGAAGTCCACGTTCGAGGAAACCCGTTTCTTAGTTCCTTTATGCTTGGCGAAACATTCGATCGCTCTTTCCTCTAATAACTCAAGGAAGGCGAATTCCTCAGAGCGACCTTTCTCTTTTGCCAGATCACGAGCCAGTTCCTTTAATACAACCGCACGGGGATCGGAAATCGTATAGACCGCATGGCCGATACCATAGATCAAGCCTGTCTTGTTATAAGCCTCTTTGTTAAGCATCCGCATGAAATAAGTATCGATCTCGTCCACGTTCTTCCAATCCGCGATATTCTCTTTCAAATGATGGAACATATCTACTACCTGAATATTGGCGCCTCCGTGCAACGGGCCTTTCAATGAGCCGATACCAGCTGCGATAGATGAGTACGTATCCGTTCCCGTAGAACTAGTGACGCGTACCGTGAACGTAGAGTTATTACCACCACCATGTTCTGCTTGCAATACCAAGAGCAAATCCAACGTACGTGCGTCCAGATCCGTGAAATCACGTTTCAGCATGTGAAGGAAATTTTCTGCGATCGATAAGTTCTCGTGCGGATGACGGATGTGTAAAGAACGCCCCTGTGTGCTATGACGATAAATATTGTAGGCATAAGCGATAATCGTCGGGAACTTAGAGATCAATTCAATAGATTGGCGCATTAAGTTATCTCGGGAGGTGTCGTCCGGGTTTGCGTCGAAGGTATACATCTCCAATACGCTACGAGCCAATATATTCATGATGTTCTGTCCTTCCAGATCCAGAATATTCATCTTGGTCTTTTGCTCCAAGGGCATATTATCGTTCAACAGTTCTTTAAAGGCTGATAATTCCTCTTTATCGGGGAGTTTACCAGAAAGTAATAAATAAGCCACTTCCTCAAAACCGAACCGTTTTTCCTTGATGAAATCACGCGCTAAATCCTCTACGTCGTAACCTCTATAGAATAACTTACCGGGGATCGCTTTAAGACCGCCCTCTGGCAAGCGTTCGTATCCTACTACATTACCGACTTGGGTCAATCCTACTAACACGCCACTACCATCCTCGTTACGAAGGCCACGTTTCACATTATACATCGGGAAAAGTTCGTTGTCGATCTTGCAAGCCTCTCTGGCAGCCTCGGACAATTTGTAAATTAAATATTCTTTCTTCAACATGACTATACTAATTTAATTGTTTCGATAATAGAGATGATACGATCACCAAATTCTTTGGTGCCGAGAGATTTGCCGTTCGGCATAAAACGAGCCAAGTCATGAGTGGCCTCTCCAGCGGAGAAAGCTTGCTCCATAGCGGATGTAATCAGGTTAGCCGCATCACTCCATCCCATATATTCCAGCATCATCACGGATGATAATAATAAGGAAGAGGGGTTTACGAGATTCTTTCCCGCAATATTCGGAGCGGTTCCATGTGTTGCCTCGAAGATCGCATGACCACTGTTATAGTTGATATTAGCACCGGGAGCAATGCCAATGCCACCTACCATCGCCGCTAATTGATCGGAGATATAATCGCCGTTCAGGTTCAAGGTAGCGATCACGGAATATTCTTCCGGAATTAATAGAGTGTTTTGCAAGAAAGCATCGGCTATGACATCCTTGATAATGATTTTACCGGCCTTTGAAGCTTCCACTAAGGCGGTATTGGCCGCTTCCTCGCCTTGCTCTTTCTTGATCTTCTCATATTGAGGCCATGTGAAAGTGAGATCCGCAAACTCCCGTTCCGCTAAAGCGTATCCCCATAGTTTGAAACCACCTTCCGTGAATTTCATGATGTTACCTTTGTGTACCAAAGTCACGCTCGGTAACTGATGCAATATCGCGTATTCGATAGCGGCACGCACCAGACGCTCCGTACCTTCCACAGAAACCGGCTTGATGCCGAAAGAGGAAGTTTCCGGGAAACGTATTTTCTTCACTCCCATTTCCTCGGTGAGGAACTTCAATAACTTTTGTGCCTCCGGAGTCCCTTGTTGCCATTCGATTCCGGCATAGATATCTTCCGTATTCTCACGGAAGATATACATATTCACTTTCTGCGGCTCCTTTACCGGAGATACGACTCCTTTGAACCAACGAACCGGACGGAGACAAACATATAAATCCAACGTCTGACGGAGGGCCACATTTAATGAACGGATACCTCCACCAATTGGAGTCGTCAGCGGTCCCTTAATACCGACGATGTATTCACGGAACGCTTCCATAGTCTCATCGGGAAGCCAACTTCCGGTTTGCTTAAACGCCTTTTCGCCGGCTAAGACCTCTTTCCATTCGATGGAACGGGTTCCGTTGTAAGCTTGCTTGATGGCAGCGTTTACTATCTTTTGGCTAACGGGAGTGATCTCATGCCCCACGCCATCTCCTTCAATATAAGGGATTGTCACGTGATCCGGAACGAAAATATGATTACCTTTCTTTGTTATCTTACTCATGATATCAAGATTTTTTGTTTGTCTTAGTGAGCTGTATTTAAAGCGGAACCCGCCTTGAACCATTTAATTTGTAAATCATTATACGTATGGTTAACCGGGAATGATTCTTGCGTACCATCCGCATGAAGAAGAACGGCCGTCAACGGTTTGCCCGGCTGAAAATCTTTCAATCCGATGATCGAGATATGGTCATTCTCGCGGATCTTGCTGTAATCCTCCTTATTGGCGAAAGTCAGTGCTAACATTCCTTGTTTCTTCAAGTTTGTCTCGTGGATACGGGCGAAACTCTTGGCTAGGATCACTTTTACATTTAGGAAGCGAGGCTCCATGGCTGCATGTTCCCGGGAAGAGCCTTCACCATAGTTTTCTTCCGCTACGACGATCGAGGAAATACCATTTGCCTTGTATTGTTTCGCTACGGCAGAAACTGCTTCATATTCATTGTTCAGTTGATTCAATACAGAGTTTGTCTTCCCGTTGAAAGCGTTTACGGCTCCCATCAACATATTATCCGATATATTTTCCAAATGCCCACGGAAACGTAACCATGGACCGGCCATCGAGATATGATCCGTCGTACATTTACCTTCAGCCTTGATAAGAAGGGGCATATCCGTGAAATCCTCTCCATTCCAAGGAGCGAAAGGCTTTAATGCTTGTAGGCGGTTGGATTCCGGATCGATGTTCACCACTACGTTCTTACCCGTAGGTGCCAGATAGCCGTTATCCTTTACCTCGAAACCTTTCGGCGGAAAATCCGTGCCTTTCGGTTCTTTCAGTTTCACAACCTTACCATCCTCTGTCTTCAATGTATCGGTCAAAGGATTGAAACATAGATCACCTGCGATGGTCAAGGCCAGTGTCAGTTCCGGAGAAGCGACAAAAGCATGTGTATTCGGATTACCGTCCGCACGTTTAGCGAAGTTACGATTGAATGAAGTAACGATCGAATTCTTACGGGTATTATCATCCGTATGACGTTTCCATTGTCCGATACAAGGACCACAGGCATTCGCCATAATGGTTGCGCCAATCCGTTCAAAATCACCGATAATACCATCTCTTTCCGCCGTATAACGGATTTGCTCGGAACCCGGGTTGATGATCAAGGGTGCCGCTACCGGTATTTTATCCTCATAAGCTTGGCGAGCAATGGATGCCGCACGGCTTAGATCTTGATAAGAAGAGTTGGTACAGGAACCGATTAATCCGACCTCCATCTTTCGGGGATAGCCATTCGCTTTTACTTTTGCGGCAAACTCCGAGATAGGCGTAGCTGCATCCGGCGTGAACGGACCGTTGATATGCGGCTCCAATTCGGAAAGGTTAATAACGATTACACGATCGTAAAACTTATCTGGCTCGGCACGAACGTCCATATCCGCTTCCAGATATTCACCGATAGCTTCGGCCCAGCTCGCTACCTCGTCACGTCCCGTGGCACGAAGATATTGAGCCATTGTATTATCGAATGGGAATAAGGAAGTAGTCGCTCCTACCTCGGCACCCATATTACAGATCGTAGCTTTTCCGGTCGCTGAGATTGAGGCGGTGCCCGGACCGAAATATTCGATGATAGCGTTCGTTCCACCTTTTACGGTTAAGATGCCCGCTAGCTTAAGAATCACGTCCTTCGGCGAGGCCCAACCATTCAAACTACCAGTTAACTTAACACCTATTAGTTTCGGCATCTTCAGTTCCCATTCCATTCCGGTCATGACATCCACGGCGTCGGCTCCTCCTACTCCGATAGCGACCATTCCAAGTCCTCCGGCATTCGGGGTATGTGAATCAGTTCCTACCATCATACCGCCGGGAAACGCATAATTTTCCAATACCACTTGATGGATAATGCCTGCTCCGGGTTTCCAAAAACCGATTCCATATTTATCGGAGACCGATTTCAAGAAATCATAGACCTCGCTATTGCTTTTGGTAGCCGTATCGATATCCGTCTTGGCTCCCATATTCGCTTGGATCAAATGGTCGCAATGCACGGTAGCCGGTACTGCGGATTTTTCTTTTCCGGCGTTCATGAATTGTAAAAGCGCCATCTGAGCGGTGGCATCTTGCATAGCCACACGGTCGGGACGGAAATTCACATAATCCTCACCTCTTTTGAAAAGGCGAGTCGAGCTTTCATCGTATAGATGCGCATATAAGATTTTCTCGGCCAAGGTCATCGGGCGACCACCGATACGTTCGCGGGCTGTGTCCACTCTTCTGGGGAAATTCGCATAGAAATTTCTAAGCATGTCAATGTCGTACACCATATTCATATTCGTTTTTTATTGTAAGCCTTTTCGCAAATATATTTATCTATAACCAGCTAAAATGTAATAAATAAGACATCTGCCAATGAGTCTTTGTTTTTATTATCAACAAATATATAATATAATGAAATACAATTTGTTCGATAATTTCTATGAGGTTATAGAGGTTATTTATAATCTCCCGGATAACTTAGAAAAACGGGCTAATCGCACGTTTATTAATAAAACGTACCATTAGCCCGTTTTGTTCAAGCCTTGGAGCTGTTTTTTCTACTTATCGAGACTTTCTTTCCATCTTTGGGCATAACTATGCAAAATAGATGCGATACCCTCTCCAATCCGGACATAATCCTCCCGTTTAAGGTTGGCTAAAGATGCGCGGATAGACCACTCGGGAGCATCAAAACCTCCTCCGTTCAGTAAAACCAAGGAAGTTTCCTGTGCCAGACGGAAAACGACATCCAGAGGTTCGTAATTCTTTTTTAGATATTCCACGAAATCATCCCCATAGAATTTCTTAGCCCAGACAAGCATATCGATCTCACTATAATATCCCGCACGCAAAGGGTCGTCTAATAAGGTGAATCCGGTGCTTTCCCACAATGTGTGTAAACGCTCGTGGATCATATCCTGCATCCTTTTCTTATAGGTATTTTCCGCATCTAATAGAGCGAAAGACGCAAACAGAGACATTTGTGTTTGCTGTGGCAAGGAAAGACCGGCCGTATGATTCAAGGCTACTTGACGGCTATCGGCTACCATACGATCAATAAAGCGGATATCCTCGGGATGTAAGGATAGACTGCTATATCGTTTTTTTAGAAGCTCCTGTTTATCTCTTGGCAATTCACGGATCATCCGGTCGTAAATATTATCTTGATGTAAAGCGATTACCGCCAATCTCCATCCGGTTGCCCCGAAATATTTGGAGAAAGAGTAGACACATAACGTATTCTTTGGTAATTCGGCCATCATCGAGCGAAAATGCGGAATAAATGTCGCATACACATCATCCGTAATAATCATGAGGTTGGGATTGTCGTTCCGTACGATCTCAACGATCCTATTCATCAATGCTTTTGTCAATCCGTATGAAGGCGGGTTACTCGGGTTTGTTATGAAAGCGGCTTTCACGCTAGGATCTTTCAGGACATCTAAATCCTTTTCTTGATATTGCCATGTGTGATAGCCGTCTTTTGTCATCTTCAAGGCTTTTATCTCTATGACATTAAAAAGATAACGAGCCTGTTCCGGAATCTCTATATAAGGAGTGAATACCGGAGCGAAGAGAACGATCTTGTCTCCCTTATTCAACAAGAAATTCTGTTGCAAGGTATCGAAGATATAACACATGGCGGCAGTTCCGCCCTCGGTAGCGAAAAGGTCGAATATTCCCTCAGGGGGCTGGTTATCACATAATTCTTGGTCTAAATAATCCCGCACGAGCATTTCTGTATATTTCAAGATACGATCGGGAACCGGATATTGATCACCAATGACACCTTCCGCCCATTCATATACAAGCTCATTCTCATCTACACCTTTTTCCGTGACCAGATATTCATAGGTACCCTTCAATAAAGTAGCGCCGGGAGATTGCGCATGTTTCTTTAGAAACTGTACGAAGCGAGACGCGATCCTTTTGCGGTTGGGAACCCCTGCGGCTCCGGCCATCTCATCTGCCAATTCGGTTTCCCGCAGGCATTCCTCCAAGGCGAACTGCCCTAATAGGAAGAATGCCTCCCGTGGAACCGTACTGATCCAGTTTGGATTTCCCCTTCCTGCGTTCAGCATGATGTGCGTACTTTTACGAGCGCTCTCATCCGCTAACTCTATCAAGATGTTCTTTAGCTCGAAAGGGCTAATCTCCGACATCTTTTTCTCATATTCTCTCGTGACATGTATTTTCTTCTTGTCCATACATTATATATATTACATGATTAGCACAATAACGACACCCCAGATGATTAATAAAGTATTACCCACCGCATAGGTAACGGTATAGCCTAAGGCTGGAGTCTCACTTCCTACGGCATCTTCCACCGCTCCTAATGCGGCAGTTGTCGTACGTGAACCCGCCGTACAACCTAAAGTAATAGCCGGGTGGAACTTAAAAACGTAACGTCCCATCAGAATACCGATGATAAGCGGGATAGATGTCGCTAAAGCACCGATAATAAATAAACTTATACCGACTTCCTTCAATCCGGTCACGAAACTGGGACCCGCCGTGATACCGACTACGGCGATAAACATATTCAATCCCAAATTATTTAATATCCAGACGGAAGGCTCCGGAATACGCCCGAAGGTCGGATGCTTGGAACGAAGCCATCCAAAGACGAGTCCGGCTATCAAAGCGCCGCCACTCGTACTCAGGCTGATCGGGACACCTCCGAAATGAATCGCGAGCGAACCTAAAATTCCCCCTAAGAAAATACCGATACCCACGAAAATCAAATCGGTCTGATTGGTTGGGCGATCGGGATATCCTAAAGTCGTAGCCGCTTTATTTACCTCTGATTTCATACCCACCAATTCCAACATATCACCGGAATCTATCACCGTAGCGGCCAAGACCGGGATATTGATACCCGCACGCCTTATGGACTTGACGCTAACACCGTGCATGAACGATTGATTGCGTAAATAGCAGATCTTTTTCCCCACGTATTCCTTATGGATCACTAGTACGGGTAACGTCTCTGCCGGAAAATCGAGCAATTCAATGTCATTGACCTCGTCGCCAATCCAGTTCTCCTCTCCGATCACGAATTCCCGGCGACCGCTTAGGACAACCTCATTTCCGGTATGTAAAACCAAATCCGGTTTAACATCGGTTACTACATTATTAATACGGACACGCTCCACGAACAAATGCCGTCCTAATTGGTCCAGATATTCCTCCAACTGCTTTACGCTTTTACCCTCCTTGAACCATTCATTACTAATCTTATAGGCCCGGAAAGTTACCGGACGGGCGGCAGGCATAAAGCCCGGTTGCTCGCTCTCGTCGTTATTTCCCATTTTAGCCTCTAGCTCTTTACAGGCTTTTTTCACGTAGTCGAGTCCTCCTAAAAGACGTGGCCCGATATCACTCACCAACCATGCGGATCCTGCCGTACCGAAAATATAAGTTACCGCATAGGCCACGGGCATTACATTTACCATAGCGCTTTTATCCGTATCGCTAATATTCATCTGTCCGATCGTATCTTCGGCAACTCCTAATACTGCCGACATCGTCTGGGAGCCCGCCAATAATCCTGCGGCCTCGCCTGCGTTATATCCCATAAGTTTCGCTAACAAAAAAGGAGCGATCAAACAAAATATACATATGACGGCGGCGAAAAGCATTTGAGGAAGACCTTCCTTTTTCAATCCCCGGAAGAACTGTGGCCCAACGCTATATCCTACAGCGAAGAGGAACATCAAGAAAAAGACGGACTTTAACGGTCCGCTTATATCGATTTTCAATTGCCCGATCAATACACCGACCAATAATACGCTGGTAACCGTTCCCAGCGTGAACTTCTTTATCTTAAACTTGCCAATCCAGAAACCGAGAGCTAAGGTTATGAAAATAGCTAGCTCCGGATAATGTTGAAGTAAATTAGTTATCCATTCCATATCTATTTATTTGATGTTAAACAAAAAAGATGCTATTGAAACAGGGATTCTTTGAAAGATGTTGTTACTTTTCGGGATTATTTATATAAATTTGCGACCGCTTAGGTGATAGAGTTTGTCTACCGACAACTCTATAAAAGGGAATCCGGTTAGAATCCGGAACAGTGCCCGCTACTGTGAAGCTCTTGAAAAGGAAAGCGTTCTGCTATGCCACTGTCTTAAGAAAGATGGGAAGGTTGCTTTCCGAGCCAGTCAGGAAACCTGCCAAGCGAAGTAATGATTAATTCCTCCCGGGGTTAGGAGTAATTAAGAGGATAGAAATATCACCTATATCTAAAAGATGTTGGAGACAGAATAATACGTTGTCTCCGTGGGATTGATATGTAATCTAATTATTAATATATTCATATGATGAGGAAACACTTACTATCTTTCTTCCTGCTGGTCATCAGCCTAGTTTGTCGTGCGCACGATGGCGAGAATTTTGTAGCATCCGATTTATTCGCCTCTTTACAACCGGGCGATAAGGCCGCTTTATTGATGGTACATTTTGGAACAACCCATGATGATACCCGTGCCTTGACAATCGACGCGATCAATCAAAAAGCGAAAGAAGCTTTCAAAGATGTTGAGTTGCGTGAGGCATGGACTTCTCGCATTGTAATGCGCCGCTTAAAAGCTCGTGGCGTAGAGAAACTGAACCCGATCGAGGCCTTGGAAAAATTAAAGACTGATGGTTATACACATGTCTTGATCCAATCCACGAATATAATCGAAGGTATCGAGATGGAATCCTTACGTAAGGATGTTGCCACCATGAAATCTTCTTTCAAGGAGATTCGTATCGGTAATCCTTTATTGTATACACCGGAGGATTATGAGGCGGTAATCGTCGCTATCACAAAAAATGGGGCGAAAGAAGGCGCTACTTTATTGGTAGGCCATGGCACTTATACTCCGGCGACGGCTCAATATGCCATGTTGGATTATATGTTGAAGGAGAAGGGATTCAAGGATTATTCCGTAGGAACCATCGAGGGCTATCCTACTTTTGATACGATGGTAGCCCAAGTAAAGGCCAATGGAACGAAGAAAGTCTTGTTGATGCCATTTATGTTTGTCGCCGGAGACCATGCGAAAAACGATATCGCCGGTGATTGGAAAGAGGAACTGGAAAAGAAAGGCTACGAGGTAAGCGTATTTATGGAAGGTCTGGGACAGAATCCGGATATTCAGAAGATTTTCATCGAGCACGCCCGTTTTATGGCTAAACATAAGATGATTGATATCGTCGACAAGAAAAAAGCTTATGCGGTAGAAAAGGACTAATATGCTAAATACATGAAAAGAGTTTTGACAATCTTACCGTTGACAGCCTTATGTATCAGTACGATGCAGGCACAACACAAGAATGAGTACACGAATTTCGCCGATACGACATTCAATATTCAAGAAGTCGTAGCGACCGCCGCACGCAAGCCACGTCCACAAATCACGAAGTTGGACGTACCTATGAAATATCTTCCTATTTCAATTAATAGCATTACGGCGAGTAGTTTGGAGTTGCGAGGTATCCGTAATATCCAAGATGCGGTACGCTTTATGCCGGGCGTACGATTCCAGACATCTTATGGCGCATTTCAACAATTGTCGATCCGTGGTTTCGATCATTCTATCATGATGATAGACGGTATCCGCGATGAACGTTCGGCAATAAACAACTCTTATCCCGTACCCGATCTATCCTGTATCGAGTCTATTGAATTATTAAAGGGACCGGCTTCTGTACTTTACGGACATTCAGCCGTAGGTGGAACCTTGAATATCGTTCGTAAATCCCCGTCAGAGAAACAGAGCGTTAATGCTCGATTGGCCTACGGTAGTTACGAGAATAAAGAGGCGACACTTGGCATGGGCGGTAAATTGGTCGGTCCGGTCAATTATTACGCCAATGTCAACTTTTCCGATCAAGAGGGCTGGCGTGATAATGGCAACCGTCGCTTTTCCGGTTATCTGGCATTGCAAGCTAAAATGACGGAACGTGACATATTAGATGTTCGCGGAGGTTTTAACCGCGACTTCTATGGGACGGAGATCGGTCTTCCCGATTTAATGGCAAATGATGTATATAATGTGCAAACAGGACAGTTATATCTCCATAAAAATGAGATGCTACCGGGACTTGACCGTGAGGCTCGCTACAATAACGAGTCCGACTTTATGAAGAATCACGCATGGAACGTATCGACGCAATACACACATACTTTTTGGAACGGCGCGAAACTAACAGATCGCCTTTCTTACAATAACGACGATATCAACTATTTTGGGACGGAAGCCCTCGACTATCTCGAAAGTGATGATCCGATCTATGATCATTATTATATGAAAAACGGCCAGAAAAAATATATCTGTTTGGACAGTGTATATCTTTCTTTCCCGCTTCGCTTCTCCCATATAGCCAAGACAGTAGCCAATACGCTCGAGCTAAGCGGTAAATTCAGGACGGGTGAGATAAAGCATACGTATATGGGAGGTTACTCTTTCGTCGCCTTGAATCGTACCAGCTATTCGGGCTATAATTTAGGAGATGATGTTCAGGGTCCCGGCCTTTATTCGCATGTATCCGTTTATGATCCGCATAGCATGGGATATATGACCAGTAAATTCTCGAAAGCAACGGTTACGCATCATTATTCCAACAGCCTTTATCTTCAAGATATGGTTGAGTTCAACGAGCAATGGAAGGTATTAGCCGCTCTACGTTACGACTTTTTCCGTTATATGTCCGCCAGCGCTACAACTCCTACCGGACGACGTGAGTATGAGGAGCATTCAAGCTTCAATATGATAAAGAATAAGGCGTTGACTTATCGTTTCGGAGCGGTCTATCTGCCCCATCCGAATACATCCATTTATGCGTCTTTCGCCTCTTTCTTCAAGCCGATCCGTACGTTCTATCAAGATAACGTCATTTATGTAGGAGGTGATGGAAATCGTTTCGAGCCTGCTCGCAATGAGGAAGTATTTAAGCCGGAGAAAGGATACCAAGCCGAGGTGGGTCTTAAATATCAATTGAACAATATATTAAGCGCCAATGCCAGCTTGTTCTATATCCGGAAGATGAACAGTACGGCTACGTTGACCAACAACTATCAAGAGGAAGTAAACGGCGAGACTACCACGATGAGTGTAATCGGACAGGTGGGTGTACAAGATTCCAAAGGTTTTGATTTTGATGTCACTCTTTCTCCGGTAAGCACCTTAGCGCTGACGATCGGTTATGGATTGAACGACTCCAAGATCCGGGAGATGAAAGAAATAAAGGATCCGGAATTGATCGAGGCTATCTATGGCAATAACCCGGATGAGACAAAGCAACAATTGAATAGCCAAGAAGGAAACTGGCAGAGCAACGTACCGAACCAGACTTTCTACGCATACGGCAGTTATACCATCCCTCGGGGTGTCTTGAAGAATCTGGAATTTCACTTGAGTAGCAGTTATACCGGTAAAGTATACCGTAATACGTCAAACAACTCTTGGTTCGATCCGTATTGGGTAACCGATTTCGGTATGTCTTATTTGTTGAACAACAATATCCACCTAACGTTCAACTTGAATAACTTGTTTGACAACAATTATTATAACCAAGCGCTCGGACAACAGATGGTGCCAAGCATGCCTCGTAATTTCCAAGTGGCTATCTCCTATACATTATAATATATAGAACATACGCTCATGAATCTATTGACAAAGATCATGCAATTTATACACAGGATACTGGGCACGGCGCTCAGTATCCTGTTCCTCGTTTGGTTCCTATCGGGATTGGTAATGATCTACCATACGTTCCCGCGAGCGGATCGGGCCGATAAACGGGCGAAGATGGATATTCTCTCTCCGGAGAATCTTCCTTCGTTAGACCAGATAGAGAAACGTTTACCGCAGAACGAGCGGATAAGCCATGTTACCTTAAACAGCTATTTGGGACAAACTGTTTTTCATCTCCGGACGGAGAAAGGGAGCTATGATATTCCTGCCGACTCGACGGAAAGATTACCCGTAATCGACTGGAATCATATCCAACGTGTGGCATCACTATGGAATACCTCTTCCATAGCGAAGGTAGATTCCTTGTACACCTTGGACCAATGGATTCCATTCGGTCGTTTAAAAGAGGAATTTCCGATCTATAAATTCCATTTCGCCGATCCGGAACGACATGAATTATACATATCCTCTAAATCCGGGGAGGTTTTGCAATATACGGATAAAAACAGTCGTTTCTGGGCTTGGCTCGGGGCGATCCCTCATTGGGTCTATTTCACTTCCTTGCGGCAAGACGCTGAATTATGGATAAAGGTAGTTGTCTGGTTATCCGGAATCGGGTGCGTTATGTGTATCGCCGGGATCTATTTAGGAATACGGGATTTCCGGTTAGCGAGGAGACGTCATTTGATTTCCCCTTATAAGAAGTTCTGGTATAAATGGCATCATATTCTTGGGGTGTTATTCGGTTTATTCGTCCTCACCTTCTGCTTTAGTGGTATGATGTCTTTGGCTCGTGTACAGGATTGGGGGTTGAAAGCCAAGCTCGATATAAACCCGGTTCAAGAACTGCGGAAGATGGCTCCTTCCCCACTCGATTATCCGTTGGATTACAGGGCGGTCATACAAGCCTATCCCGGCCAGATCCGTCAATTGGAATGGAGTAGTTTTGGTGATATACCCTTTTACATCGTACAAACAGACACGAAGGATATTGTCGTGAACGCAAATAAGAGTGACGGGATATCTTTATTGAACCTGCGACCGGAAGAAATCCGTTCCGTATTGTCTCAGATACATGGTATCGGGACCACGGCTGATATCAAACTGTTGGATGCTTATGATACGTATTATATCTCACGAAAAAGGAATTTAGAACTCCCGGTCTGGAAAGTATCTATTCAAGACGTGGATAATAGTTGTTATTACATTAATCCCCGTAATGGACAATACCGTTATGTAAATACGCCGTCTCGTTGGAACCATTGGATGTATCCGGCATTGCATAGCTTGAATCTGAAATTCTTGGTAGATCATCCGGTCTTATGGAATATCGTGATGTGGGGAACCATGTTGGGAGGCACGTTCGTTTCCTTATCCGGTGTATGGCTTGCGATAAAATATATCAGGCGAAAAGCGAGAAGAAAGAAGTAAAGCCTGTATATTTGTATTATATTTATTGAGAACATTGTATTATAAAATAGATTTGAATGAATAAAGGCAAGATTATAGTCGCCGGAATCGGCCCCGGTAGCGAGGCCGATATAACGCCTGCGGTTTTGGCCGCTATCCAAAGCTCGGATGTCATCATAGGATATAAATATTATTTCCGTTTTATCACCCACTTGCTTCGTGAGGGAACGGAATGTATAGATACAGGTATGAAACGTGAGCAAGCTCGTGCCGAGCAAGCTTTCGCTTATGCCAACGAGGGAAAGACGGTTTGCGTGATCAGTTCCGGTGACGCCGGTATTTATGGCATGACTCCTCTGATTTATGAGATGAAGAAAGAATCCGGAAGCGAGATCGAGATCGAGTCGTATCCGGGCATCAGCGCTTTCCAGAAAGCTGCGTCCTTGCTTGGCGCTCCTATCGGACATGATTTCTGTGTGATTTCCCTCTCAGACTTGATGACTCCTTGGGAACTGATCGAGAAACGGATTCACGCGGCGGCCATGGCCGATTTTGTTACGGCGATCTATAATCCAAAAAGCGAGGGACGTTATTGGCAACTCTATCGTTTAAAAGAATTGTTCCTGCAAGAACGCAAGCCGGAGACTCCGGTCGGTTATGTACGTCAGGCCGGACGGGAGGAGCAAGAAGTATTCGTCACTACGCTCGCAGATCTGGACCCCGAGCAGATCGATATGTTTACGGTAGTCTTGATCGGAAACTCACAAACATATCTTTCCGGGAATCATATGATCACTCCCCGGGGATATTATGGCGAGATCAAACAAAAGAAAATGGATACGGGTATCGGACAGGACATCATGATCCGTAGTTTCCGTACGATCGAGAAGGAATTGAAAAACCAAGAGATCCCGTTGGATAAGAAATGGGCGTTACTCCATGCCATTCATACGACGGCCGATTTCGATATGGAAAATATCCTTTATGCCGACCCGGATGCTGTCTCTACATTATATAATAAGATCAGCGGCGGGGAAGTTCCTACGATCATCACCGATGTCACGATGGCTGCTTCCGGCATTCGTAAGGGAGCTCTGCAACGTCTGGGTGTCGAAGTGAAATGCTACCTTCAAGACGAGCGGGTCGCTGAGATGGCTTCGAGCAAAGGAATTACCCGTACTCAAGCCGGTATTCGTCGGGCCGTGGAAGAGCATCCGACCGCTCTGTTTGTCTTCGGGAACGCCCCGACCGCCCTTATGGAATTATGCGATTTAATACGTAAAGGTAAAGCCACTCCAGCTGGCATTATCGCGGCTCCGGTAGGTTTTGTACATGTGCAGGAATCCAAACATATGGTGAAACCTTTTATCGGTATACCGAAACTAATCGTGGAAGGTCGTAAAGGAGGTAGTAATTTAGCGGCTACGCTAGTGAATGCCATCCTTTGTTTTAATGACGCAGAACAATTAAAGCCGGGAAGAGACGTATGAACCGATTTTATGTCATAGGGCTGGATGATAATATGCGGCAATACTTTCCGCCGGAGATATTGGAGATAATCTCGTCCCACCGGGTGTTCTCCGGAGGCGTGCGGCATCATGAGATCGTACGTTCGCTCTTGCCCGAGAAAGCGGACTGGATCGATATAAAAGTCCCGTTGGACGAGGTCTTCGATCGCTATCGTTCGTACGACGGTCGGGAAAGCATCGTTGTATTCGCTTCCGGAGATCCTTTGTTTTTCGGATTCGCCGTTACGATTCAAAACCGATTGCCGGATGCGCAAATCCGCCTGTACCCGTCATTTAATTCCTTGCAACTCTTGGCACAAAATCTATTGATGCCTTACCACGATATGCGGATCGTCTCCCTTACCGGACGGCCTTGGCACGAGTTCGATCGTGCCTTGATCGAATGTGCGTCTAAGATAGGCGTGCTCACGGATCGGGAACATACGCCTACGACTATCGCTCGCCGGATGCTGGAATACGGCTATGATAATTATACCATGTTCGTGGGAGAACGGTTAGGAAATACCGAACGGCAGAGCATCCGCCAATTCAGTATACAAGCCGCAGCAATGAATAATTTCGTTCATCCGAATTGCTTGATTCTCCGGAAAGAGCGTGACGGGCATTCCCGTAAGTTCGGCCTGCCGGATTCCGCGTTCGAGCATTTGAGCGGGCGGGAGAAGATGATAACCAAAATGCCGATCCGTTTGTTATCTTTAAGCATGCTGGATCTGAGAAACCGGGAACGTTTTTGGGATATCGGCTTTTGCACGGGTTCTGTCTCGATAGAGGCTAAATTGCTGTTCCCGCATTTGCATATCACGAGTTTTGAGATCCGGGAAGAGGGACGAAAGTTAATGACTGAGAATTGTCGTCGTTTTGGGACTCCGGGTATCGAGGCTATAATCGGAGATTTCTTATCGGTGGATTTATCAGCGTTGGAGGCTCCGGATGCAATCTTTATCGGCGGACATGGCGGGAAATTAGTGGAGATCCTTATGGTAGTTTCCAAAAAGATGAAAGAGAACGGTGTCATCGTCTTCAACTCCGTATCCGACGAAAGCAAAGCGCTTTTAGAGGAAGCGGTCCGCCAAACCGGTCTTCGGATATCCGCCCAAACCCGTATCACGATTGATGATTTTAATACGATTACCGTGAATGTTATTTATAAATTATGAGTACAATATCAATTATTCCAATATCCGGTAGCAGCCGGGTGCTTGCTGAGCGAATTCTTGCTTCTTATCCCGAGGCGAAGATCTTACCATTCGGCTCTTTCTCAAAAGAGGTTTTTCACGAATCCAGTAGTTTGGTATTTATAGGAGCGATGGGAATTTGCGTACGCAGTATCGCTCCCTTCGCGGAAGATAAACATACCGATCCGGCCGTGGTTTGTATAGATAGTACCGGCAAATACGTGATTCCTGTTTTATCCGGACATATCGGTGGAGCGAACGATCTTTCCAAAGAGTTAGCGAACCTATTAGGAGCCGAAGCGATTATTACGACACAAAGCGACAACGCAAACCTATGGGCGCTCGATACATTAGGGAAGAAATACGATTGGACCTTGATCGCCAAAGATAGCAATGCCGCCATCTCCACTTTTGTCAATGGAAAACCGACAGCGCTACTCCTTGATATACGAGATAAAGGAACGGATTATTTGGAGCGTACGGTCCCGTCTCATGTCTCTATCTTTTATTCCTTCGAGGCGATACCGCAGCAAGACTATGAGTTATTGATTATTGTCAGCCCCCAACAATACGATACATCCATCCCTACGATCACCTATATACCGAAAGTCCTCCACCTAGGAATGGGTTGCCGCAAGGATATGCAAGGCGATCCTACGGTCGTTTACGAACATATTAAAGATGTATTGCGTGATAAACGCCTATATCCGGAAGCTTTGGCGGATGTAAATACAATCGATTTAAAGAAATGCGAACCGGTGCTGACATTACTGGCTTATGGAGTTATGGAATGCCCTTTCCACACCTATACATCGGAGGAGCTGAAAGATATCCCGGTACCCAATCCCTCGGAGAAGGTACTGGAGGTAACCGAATCCCCAAGTGTATCGGAAGCTTCCGCCATTTATGCGGCTCATGGTGGTCCGCTTTTGGTCGAGAAGCAAAAAGCGGATTTAGGGAAAGGAAATGAATATACCTTTGCCGTAGCGTTAGATCGGGCGGCCTGCCGCAAGGGACATATCGAGATCGTAGGAGCCGGTCCCGGCGATCCGGACTTGATCTCTATCCGCGGACGGCAAATGTTGGAGAAAGCGGATTTGATCCTGTATGCAGGAAGCCTCGTCCCGAAAGAACTTACCTTATGCGCGAAGGCAGGCGCTACGGTGCGAAGCTCGGCGGATATGAATCTGGAAGAACAGTTCGCGTTGATGAAAGAGTTTTATGATAAAGGATTGTTTGTCGTTCGTTTGCACACGGGCGATCCTTGCATCTATGGAGCTATTCAAGAGCAAATGAATTACTTTGATCAATACGGGATGGATTATCATATCACTCCGGGTATCTCCTCTTTCCAAGCCGCCGCCGCCGCTCTTTATTCCCAGTTCACGATTCCGGAGAAAGTACAAACGATCATCCTCACTCGTGGCGAAGGACGTACGCCCATGCCTGAGAAAGAGCAACTGCACAAACTGGCTCAAAGCCAAAGTACGATGTGTATCTTCTTAAGTGCCGGTGTCATAGAGAAGGTCCAAGAGGAATTATCGCGACATTACGCTCCAACCACTCCGGTAGCCGCTTGCTATAAATTGACATGGAAAGACGAGCGGATCTACCGTGGGCAACTGAAAGATCTCGCGAAAATCGTAAAAGAGAATCATCTTACACTGACAACATTACTTGTCGTCGGGGATGCCATCGATAATCGCAAGGGTCTATCCCGCTTATATGCGGATGAATTCAAACATCTTTTCCGTAAGTAATGATACTGATCCTTGGAGGAACGACAGAAGGTCGTGTGGCTGTGCGGGTAGCGGACGAGGCAGCCGCTACCTATTACTATTCTACGAAAGGAACTTTGCAATCCATTGAATGCGCGCATGGAATCCGTTTGACCGGAGCCATGAATGCGGAGGAAATGGAGTGTTTTTGTCGTGACCACGCGATTAAGCTATTGATTGATGCGGCACACCCTTTCGCTCAAGTGTTACACCAAACGATCGAAAAAGTATCGAAATGTTTACAGATTCCGGTGATCCGTTACGAACGTCGGTATCCACCTCGTGATGAGGACTTGATTTGGTGCGATAGTTATGCAGACGCAATTCACCAAATGGAAAACAAAGGTATCCAACGGCTACTTGCCCTCAGTGGCGTGAACACCCTTGCCCCGCTCCGCCCTTATTGGCGATCGCATACCACTTGGTTCCGTATATTGGAGCGGGAGGAATCTTTGTCGTTGGCCGAGAAGCAGGGCTTCCCCCAAGAACGTCTGGTTTTCTATCGAGAAGGTGAGGATGAGTTAAAGTTGTTGGAGCAACTCCATCCGGATGCGATCTTGACAAAGGAAAGTGGTTTCTCCGGCTATTTTACGGATAAAGTGAACGCTGCCCGCCAATTCGGAATACCAGTATTTGTCGTGAAGCGTCCCGCATTACCGGAAACTTTCTACCGAGTGTATGGTGAAGACGGATTGCGCAAACAAATCGAACGCCTATTACCCGAATTCTTTCCCTTGAAAAGCGGATATACGACCGGAGCTTGTGCTACCGCCGCCGCAAAAGCCGCTTTATTGGCCTTATTATCAAGGAAGGAACAAACAGAAAGCCAGATAACATTACCCTCGGGAGAACAGATAACGTTGCCGGTAGCCTATACCGAATGGGCCGGGTGTTCCGCCACCTGTACCGTGATCAAGGAGTCTGGGGATGATCCGGACGTGACGAATCATAGCCGGATCCGGGTTACTGTTCAATTATCTCTCGATGCATCCGGTTGTGCCATCGCCGTGGCAGAGTCGTGCCACGGTGATGGCACAGCTGTGCCAAGCCGATGGCACAAGCGTGCCACGGTAATGGCACAAGAAGAATATTGTCAAGAAACAGAAAGCGACGATACGGGAAGAGTCATCTTCCAAGCAGGTGAAGGAGTCGGAACCGTGACCCTTCCGGGACTCGGCTTGAAAGTCGGTGGCCCGGCTATAAACGCCACGCCCCGTAAGATGATCCGGCAAGAGCTGATTCCACTCCTGCCCTCACCCGATTCCGTCGCTATTGTCACGGTCTCGGTTCCCGGTGGCGAGGAGTTGGCGAAACGTACCTTCAATCCGAAACTTGGAATTATCGGGGGAATCTCCATTATCGGGACATCCGGAATCGTGCGTCCTTTCTCATCGGACGCTTTTATCGCCTCGATACGGAAAGAAGCCAGTGTCGCCAAAGCGATAGGTTGCGAGACGTTGGTTATTAATTCCGGGGCGAAGAGTGAACGCTACCTTCGGAGCTTATACGCTTCTTTGCCTCCACAATCATTCGTCCATTACGGGAACTTTATCGGAGAGACGCTAAAGATCGCTGCCGATTTAGGTTTCAAGCAGGTTATCTTAGGCATCATGATCGGCAAGGCGGTGAAACTTGCGGAAGGTTTCCTAGATACACACAGCAAAAAAGTCGTCATGAACAAAGGCTTCCTTCAAGATGTAGCGAAAGAAGCGAAATGCGAGGAGGCGACCGTAGATGCAATCAATCGGATTACGTTGGCCCGTGAATTATGGGAGCTTCTTGCGGAAAAAGAACAAAATCGTTTCTTCCCATTACTTTTACAAAAATGTAAATCGTATTGCGCTCCTATCCTTCCCGACGGCGAACTAACCTTGCTGTTAATATCCGAAGAGGGCAAGGTCTTGTACCAATCTTAGCTGTAGAGACGCAGCACGCACGCTACGTCTCTACACCCCCCAGACTGTAATAGCATTTCTTTTTAGCTGTTTATTCTTTTTTATTAGGGATTCTTTAAGAATACATATTAGGAGGATTTCGTACTTTTGCCCTCTAAATATTGATTAAAATAATGTTTAGATATCTTTTAATTTATATGGCCTGCCTTCTATTCGCCTTTTCCGTAAAGGCGCAAGGTATTTCCAATGACACGATTCCAAAAGAAGTGCTGATGCTGGACGGTAAGCCTATGACCGAAAAGCAAATACAACGTTATCATAAACAATTACATAAAGACTCCATACGGGCCAACAAAAGGATCTGGTGGTCTATCCTTGGCGGACCGTCTTACACGCCGGAAGCCTCCTTTGGCGTAGGTGGCGCGGTTTTGGCTAGCTTTCGCTTAAACAAGAATGATACGATATCCCAACGATCGTTTATCCCTGCGGGATTTAACATCACCTTAAACGGGACGTTCGTTTTTGCCGGTGCCGGCACCTTATTCTTCAACGAGAATCGCTTCCGTATTTATATCAGTTACGGTTATCGGAACGAACCTTCGCATTATTTCGGGAAAGGCTATGAGACGATCGAGCAAATCGAGAAGAGCGACTCGACAACGAAATTCCATAAGAGTTCTTTCCAACTATATCCCCGTTTCGTATGGGAAGTTAGGCCTCATTTATATACGGGTCCTCTTTTTGATATTAATTTCAGCAAATCAGATGATATCAACCCGGTGATGGCCGAAGATCCTTATTTCAATAAGTTCAAACGAGATTATGTCAATATCGGTGTCGGCGGCTTGATTCAATACGATACACGAAATGACGTGGCGACCCCAAGTTCCGGTATGTTACTAAGCGCGATCGCTAAAGTGTATGGAAAGTATTTAGGCGGTGCATATAATTATGAGATGTTCGAGTTAGAATACCGCCAGTTCCAGCAAGTATTTCGTCCTCGTAGCACCTTGGCATGGATCACCAAGACACAAATCGGTGTGGGAAACGTTCCTTTTACGGAGCTTCCTTCGTTTGGCTCTCCTTTCGATCTTCGCGGATACTATTGGGGCAAGTACCGTGACAAGACCATGGCGTATGGGATTCTGGAGTATCGTCATATGTTCGGCAGCGTGGAGAAATATAAGAGCGGTAATTTCTGGGCGAAGTGTGGTTTTGTTGGCTGGGTCGGCACGGGTACGATCGGAAACGCTCCTATCGTAGACTGGAATAAATGGAAGTTCAACTACGGCGTAGGCTTACGTATCCAAATGCAACCCGGCAAGAACTTCCGCCTAGACGTAGGCAAAGACCCGAACCAAAAAGGGATGGCGGTTTATATGAATATGACGGAAGCCTTCTAAAACCAGAAGGCTCCCGTCTACGATTTATGGAAGTATAACCTTGCGTTAAAATTATCGTTTAAAAGCCGGAAATATCTTAATATCGATTTTTTTCACTAAGTTTGCGTCGTCGAAGGGGTGCCATACTATATGGGCTGAGATCATACCCTTACTACTTGATGCGGGTAATGCCGCCGTAAGAAAAACGAATGTTAGATGGATAAAAATGAAACGTACCGTTATCCGGTAGCTTTAACGATCGCGGGCTCTGATAGTGGCGGTGGTGCCGGAATACAAGCGGATATTAAGACTTTTTCCTCGCTGGGGGTTTTTGGAGCCTCGGCGATAACGGCTATAACCGCTCAAAACACACAGGGAGTGCGAGGGATCCAAGCGATCTCTCCCGAGATTTTGAGAGGACAAATCGAAGCTATTCTTGAGGATTTCATCGTAGATGCCGTAAAAATAGGGATGCTACATAACAAGGATGCCGTAAAGGTCGTATCTGAAACTTTATCTTCCTTCCAACAGACTTCTATCATTTTAGATCCAGTGATGATATCCACGAGCGGAAGTAAATTATTGGAGGATGACGCCATCCGAACCATCATTGATGAGTTGTTCCCTAAAGCGACACTGCTTACTCCGAATATTCCCGAGACGGAATATCTTTCCGGTATAAAAATCAATAACGAGGCGGATATCTTACTTGCCGCCCGGAAATTGCAGGAAAAAGGATGTAACGCTCTATTGATCAAGGGGGGGCATATTCCCGGAGTAGAAACGGTGGATCGGTTATTTATCAATGAGAATAATCCGATTTGTCTGGTCTCGCCAACAGTGGAGACCTTCAATACCCATGGAACGGGCTGTACGCTATCGTCCGCCATCGCCGCTTATATGGCACTCGGCCATTCATTGGTGGAAGCCGTACGATTAGCCAAGGAATATATGAATAACGCGCTCGTTCACGGGGCAAATGTATGCATGGGAAAAGGGCACGGACCTGTAAACCACTTCTTCTCACCCTCTGCCCTTCATAAAATCCGATGGAATCATGAATAAGCTGGTCGTAATTACTACACCTTATTTTTTCGCGGATGAAGCTTCTTTGATCGAACTTCTATTTGCGGAAGGAATGTCTCGTTTACATCTACGTAAACCGGATTGTAAACGTGATGAATTGGAGGGCTTATTGGATAACATCTCTCCGGCCTATTACGACAGGATCGTTCTTCATGATTGGTTTACCTTGGCAGAAGAAAGGGCTTTAGGAGGAGTCCATTTGAACAAGAGGAACCCGGAAGCTCCACCTTTATATAAAGGCAGTATAAGTCGTTCTTGCCATAGTCTGGAAGAGATTATCAAGTATAAACCGGTATGCGACTATGTATTCCTTAGCCCGATCTTTCAGAGTATATCCAAAGAAGGATATGGTAGCGGATTCCCCTTAGATGGATTGCGAAACGCGAAGGGCATCATCGATGATAAGGTGATTGCCTTGGGAGGAATCTGCCCGCAGACAATAACGAAATTAAAAGATATCCCCTTCGGCGGTGTCGCCGTTCTCGGGGCCCTTTGGGGAAACGATCCCTCCCTTCTTGTTGCGGATCAACTCATAAAACAATTCAAACGATTACAAGTATGGCCTTAAATTATTATTTCGGATATGATGAGAATGGAAGAGTCGGTCGGAGAACAACCGGATTACGCCCTCCTTTTGGTGGGAGTAACCGCTTGATGTTTATAACGCATCGTACACCTAAATATACGGAATGCGACGAGGTACGCATGGCAATCCAAGGAGGATGTTCGTGGATACAATTGCGTATGAAAGACGGGATCTATGAGGATACCGTACGTAAATGTGCCACTATCTGCGCGGACGAATGTGAGCGAATCGTGGATTTCTGCGTAAACGATGATCTGGAAGCCGCCGTGACATGTGGCGCTACGGCTTGTCATCTAGGTAAGAATGACATTCCCTTGGATATCGCTTGGGAAGTACTGAAAGACAAGTTGGACTCCAATGCCATCTTCTATATCGGGGCTACGGCTAACACGTTCGAGGATATCCGGCTGGCCGTAGAACGAGGCGCCTCGTATATCGGACTAGGGCCGTATCGCTTTACAGGTACCAAGAAGAATTTGAGTCCCATCTTAGGTTTGGAAGGTTATCGTAAAATTATCGTTCAATGTAAGGAGGCTGGCATTGATATTCCTATCTTCGCGATAGGTGGTATTACGTTGGAAGACGTAGGCCCTTTGATGGAGACGGGTATAACCGGAATCGCTGTTTCGGGCGCGATTATCAATGCCCCCGATCCCGTGGAGGAAACCCGCCGGTTTATAGAGGAAATCAATAAGTACTAAACTAAATACATATGGCTACTAAAAAGAATATGCGTATTTCCTATCCGTCCTCGGAAAAGATTTATGTCCCGGGCGAGATCAATAAGATCAAGGTTGGTATGCGTAAGATTAAATTGTTGGACACGGTAACCTTGGATGAGCATGGAGAGCGAATCTTCAAGAAGAACAATCCGGTAATCGTTTACGATACGAGCGGCCCGTATTCCGATCCCAAGATATCGATTGATATCGCTAAAGGACTTCCTCGTATACGTGAGGAGTGGTACGGTAAGCGTAAAGATGTGGTTCAATTGCCGGAATTGACTTCCGCTTATGGCCGTGAGCGATTGGCGGACGCGAGTCTGAATTCCCTGCGTTTCCCCAAGCGATACTTGCCTTTCCGGGCTAAAGAGGGTAAGAATATCACCCAGATGTATTATGCGAAGAAGCGTATTATCACTCCGGAAATGGAGTACGTGGCGATTCGTGAGAACCAGCAAATCGAGGCTTTGGGACTGAAGTCGTATATCACGCCGGAGTTCGTCCGCAAGGAAATCGCCGCCGGTCGCGCGATCATCCCGGCGAATATCAATCACCCGGAAGCCGAGCCGATGATTATCGGTAAGAAGTTCTTGGTAAAGATCAATACCAATATCGGTAACTCCGCTCTTTCCTCCGGTATCGACGAGGAGATCGAGAAGGCGATATGGAGTTGTAAATGGGGCGGAGACACGTTGATGGATCTCTCTACCGGCGATAATATCCATGAGACGCGCGAGTGGATTATCCGTAACTGCCCGGTTCCGATGGGTACGGTTCCTATTTATCAAGCCTTGGAGAAGGTGAATGGTAAGGTAGAGGACCTTTCTTGGGAGATCTATCGGGATACGTTGATCGAGCAGGCGGAACAGGGCGTGGATTATTTCACGATCCATGCGGGTTTGTTGCGTAAACATGTGGAGCTGACGGCGACTCGCCTGACGGGGATTGTCTCCAGAGGCGGATCGATCATGGCTAAATGGATGCAGCTTCATGACGAGGAAAACTTCCTGTACACACATTTCGCCGAAATCTGCGAGATACTAAAGGCATATGACGTGGCGGTCTCTATCGGAGACGGGCTTCGTCCGGGTTCTATCTATGACGCGAACGATGCGGCACAATTCGCCGAGCTTCACACGATGGGAGAACTGACGAAAATAGCTTGGGAGCAGTTCGTACAAGTGATTATCGAAGGCCCGGGCCATGTTCCCATGAATAAGATTCATGAGAATATGAAGGAACAACAGTATGCCTGCCATGGAGCGCCGTTCTATACGTTGGGCCCGTTGACGACCGATATCGCTCCTGGATACGATCATATCACGTCGGCTATTGGTGGCGCGCAAATCGCTTGGCATGGGACGGCTATGATCTGCTATGTTACGCCGAAGGAACATTTGGGATTGCCGAATAAGGAAGACGTGCGTAATGGGGTGGTCGCTTATAAGATAGCGGCGCATGCCGCTGACTTGGCGAAAGGGCATCCCGGCGCTCAAGTACGTGATAACGCGTTGAGCAAGGCCCGTTTTGATTTCCGCTGGAAAGACCAGTTCAATTTGTCCTTGGACCCGGAAAGGGCTTTACAGTATTATAAGGAGAGTGCTGTTACGGATGGAGAGTACTGTACGATGTGCGGTCCTAATTTCTGCGCTATGCGGTTAAGTAAGGATTTGCAAGGTTGTAAATAAAATACTGTTTTGAGGGGATGAGACGGGGCATGCCCCGTCTCTACAATTGAGTGATTTGTTTTCCGCATTCGTAGCCTTCCTCATATAGTTCTTCCAGTTTCTTTGTGTCGCTTCCGGTACGACCGACTTTAATCGGGCTTTGCGGACGGATGACGAAGGCTTTTCCTTCGGCCTCCAGTTGGTCTATGTAATCCAAGACCTCGTTGTACTGCCGGTATCGTAGTCGCAACTGTTCCCGGATCGCCGGGTATTTGTTATAAATAAAGCCGGGAAGGTAAAAATCTTTCTCTTCTTTCCGATAGCCTTTGTTACGGGTAAGGATGATGACGTTCTTGGAGAAGCCGTCAGCGATAGCCCGTCGGATAGGGATGGCGTCGCATACGCCTCCGTCGACCATCGGTATCCCGTCTACATACGTAATTGGACAGAGGATCGGTAAGGTGCAAGATGCTTTACAGATATCCACCAAACGTTTCTTATCTTTCTTCTCCTCGAAATATTCCGCTTTACCCGTCAAGCAATTGCTCGTGACCATAACGAACCGATCCTTGGACTTGAAATAGGTATCGTAATCCAACGGATAATACAAATCCGGATAGACATAAAACAAGAAATTCAGATCGATATATCCCCTCCCCCGTAAGAAATGACGAAGACCTATGTAATTATATTTCTTCAATAGGTCGATATTGCTAAAACGGGAGCGTCCCCGCTGGCGGGAAGCATACGAGATTCCGTTACTCGCGCCCGCCGATACTCCGATCGTATAAGGAAACCAAATATCATGATCCATAAAATAATCCAATACTCCCACCGTAAATATGGCACGCATTCCGCCACCTTCCAACACCAAACCTGTCTGACTATCTATTTCCATATATATACCTCTGAATTAAAAAAGCCATTGCTGGGTTCCCACCAAGCAATGGCCACAAAAATATAATAAATCAGCGATAAATAATAGTTCCTTTTTAGAATTTACTTGGTCACTTCGTTCACTAAGGGACGGCCTTCCTCGAAATCCTTGATGTTCCGCAAGGTAGTCTCAGCGATATTATGCAGAGCCTCTTTCGTGAAAAACGCCTGATGGGAAGTAACGATCACATTGTTGAACGAGAGCAGACGGGCCAAGACATCATCATCGATAATCTTATCCGATTTATCCTCGTAGAAATAGTCTCCCTCCTCCTCGTAGACATCCAATCCAGCGGCAGATACTTTCTTGGTCTTCAATCCCTCGATCAAGGCGTTGGTATGAATTAGTAACCCGCGTCCCGTATTGATAATCATTACGCCGTCTTTCATCTTGGCGATCGAATCGTCGTTGATCAGATAACGGGTCTGGTCGGTCAACGGGCAATGCAAGGAAATGATATCGGACTCTTTGTATAACTCGTCTAAAGAGACATAGGTGATCCCTTCCTCCTTGGCGAATTTCTCATCCGGATACAGGTCGTTTGCCAATACACGCATCCCCAATCCTTTTAAGATATGAATCAATATCTTGGCGATCTTTCCGGTACCGATAATACCGGCGGTCTTGCCATGCATATCAAATCCCATCAAGCCATTCAAGGAGAAGTTGCCATCTCTCGTACGCCAGTATGCCCGGTGTATCTTACGGTTTAACGATAACATCAAGGCCAACGTATATTCAGCGACCGCATAGGGTGAGTAGGCCGGTACGCGTACGACCGGTAATTTCCCCCTGGCGGCATTCAAATCCACATTATTAAAACCGGCGCAACGAAGCGCCAACAGTTTCACACCATTGGCAACCAAAGCGTCTATTACGGCGGCATCAGCCGTGTCGTTCACGAAAATACATACTGCGTCTACCCCTTGGGTTAAGACGACATTATTGATATTCAAATGTCCTTTATAGTAACGAATATCGAACTCATACCGCTCATTGATCTTATCGAAAGAAGCGATGTCGTAGGGTTTAGCACCAAAAAACGCAATCTTATACGCCATATAACTTTAGTTTTTTAATATAACTAAATTAAGCCCTTGATTGTTTATCGAAAAAGAAATCCATTCGTTTAATTATAGTACTTTTGTCCGCTGGGTAACAATATAGATGAGCATGAATCAATCCCATAAAAGATCTTTTATAGCAGTTCTTATTTTTATTGGCTTTCTCTTGTTTATGGCATTTTGGGGCATCGACTTGATCTTAGGGGCGTATGCGGGACATAAATTGAGTAAACTTGCCGAAAGGCATCATCTTGACATACGCTATGATAAGATCCGGTTGATGGGGCTGAGTACCGTACGTATGGAGGGATTGACCGTTATCCCGGTTGACGCTGATACGTTGATACATGCGGACAGGCTTCAAGCGAAACTGGAGCTTGGCAGATTATTGCTACTTACCCCTTCCATAGAGAGTGTACAAGCGGATAATTTGCATATTCATTTTATTAAGAAGGGAGAGAGAGCTAATTTTGATTTCCTTTATAAACCATCGAATCACCCAGGTGAGCCAGTGGAAACAGCTGTAGATGATAAGGAACGGGATTACGCACGCAAGGCTGAACGCTCCCTTAGTCTACTTTTCAATTTATTGCCCGGAAATGCCTTGGTACATGATTTATGTGTTTCTTATAGTAATAAAGGAGATGAACTAATACTAGAGATACCCGAACTCAATCTTGCTAACAATCAATTCTCTACGCATATAAACAGCACGGAGAACGGAGTTCGTAGCGAATGGATTTGCGAAGGCTCTCTCTCTGATAAGGAGCGACTCGTGAAAGCCCGTCTCTACGCCGACGAGCATACGAAGATTCCTCTTCCTTTTCTGGAATATCGTTGGGGGGCATCGGTACGTTTCGACACCTTGGCCTTCGAGCTTAAGGGACCTAAAATAGAAGAAGACATACAATCCTTACTCGGAAGCGCCTATGTGAGCGGGCTTACCATCCACCAAGAGCGTATATCTCCGGACACGGTCTTACTGGATAAAGGCTCTATACACTTCCGGACAAACATCGGTAAGAACTATATCGAATTAGATAGCGTCAGTGATATCCGGTTTAATCATCTGGATTTCCATCCTTATCTGAAGATCGTTAAAGATACCAGTTGGCAAATCACGGCCTCTGTGAATAAAAGGGATTTCCCTGCGGATCAACTGTTCTCCTCCCTGCCTAAAGGCTTATTCTACAATCTGGAAGGCCTGAGAACAGAAGGTACCCTCTCCTATCATTTTCGATTGGATCTGGATTTCGGACAGGTAGACAGCTTGATCTTGGAATCTACTTTGAAAGCGAAGGGCTTCCAGATCCTTGCCTATGGGAATACGGATTTGCGGAAGATGAATGAGCCATTTGAATATACTGTCTATGAGCAAGGCGAGCCGGTACGCTCTTTCGAGATCGGTCCGGCGAATCCCTCTTTCCGCCCGTTCAACGCCGTATCCCGTTATCTTCCTTTAGCGATCATGCAGAGTGAGGATGCCGGCTTCTTTTATCACAACGGTTTTATTCCAAGCGCTATCCGGGAATCGTTGATACAGGATATCAAGGAACGACGTTTCGCCCGTGGCGGCAGTACGCTCAGCATGCAATTGGTGAAGAATGTATTCTTGAGCCGTAATAAGACGATCGCCCGCAAACTGGAGGAAATGTTAATCGTATGGCTGATCGAGAGCAATCATCTGACCTCTAAAGAGCGGATGTTTGAGGTTTATCTGAACATCGCCGAATGGGGTCCCATGATTTATGGAGCCGCCGAGGCCTCACGTTATTATTTCGCGAAGGAACCTTCCCAATTAAACCTTGCCGAGTGCATTTTTATGGCCAGTATTATCCCCAAGCCCAAACAGGTCCGCTATTGCTTCGACGGGTTGCGGTTGAAACCGTATTATGAGGATTTTTACAGGGTAATACTGGATCGCTTGGTAGATCGCGGACTTATATCTTCGGAAGAGGCGGTAGGGGTAACGCCGGAGTCTGTCGAAATAACAGGTCCGGCTAAAGAATACCTGACGGCTACCCAAAGTCGATCTCCACGCTCGTCCCAACCCCTAGATCAGAAATAATATTCACCTTCGCCCCATAGGTGCTCAATATGCGTAGCGAGAGGCTTAGCCCGACACCATGCCCGGCGTATTCCCGGGTATTGCTCGCCCTGTAAAAGGGTTGGAAGATTCGTTTCAATTCCTCGGGAGGAATGCCGATACCTCGGTCGGATATGGTCAAGACACTGCCTCGAAGCCGCATCTCTACCGGTTTATCGTCCGAATACTTACAGGCGTTGCTCAAGATATTCTTGATCGCTATCTTCAATAAATAGGGATTGGCACGGATCATATAAGAGAAATTATCCGGGGAGAACGAGATCCGGGCCGAGGAGAACTGCATCAAGAAGTCCGCTAGGAAGATCGTCTCCATCGCGCTTTTCTGGATCTCCTTATCCCCGTGCGACAGGAACAGCAGGTGTTTGATCAATTGTATGATACGGCTCGTCTCCGTGGCGATACGTCTTAATGCCGCTTGGTATTCCTCCGGGGAGCGCTCTTTCAGCAGGCTGATCTCGCATTCGCCTTGAATGGCTGTCAGCGGATTGTTCAACTCATGCGAGGCGTTGCTGATAAACGCTTTCTCACTTTGGTAAGCAGCGTCGATCCGGTCTACCATCCGAGTCGCATATAGCCTGCCGACAAAATAGATCAATACCGAGCTAACCAATATCAATCCCAGCAACAGCCAGCCGATCCGATGCTGGATATCCATCCCATACTGATTCCCGGAAAGGACAATCACGATGAAATTCCCCTCGTTGTCCGGATAATACAAAGCCGCTCCCATTTGCGTATCGTGCTTGAAGTGAACGATATCCTCTTGGTATAGAGATCTCACCTGCGTGGCGTCCAGATAACGGGACAGCACTTGCCGGGTCTCCAAGCTATCGGCGTTCAGCAATATCTCGGTAGCGACGGGAAGGGTTTCCTCGTAACGCTGTTGGATACGGGCATAGCTCTCGTCGTCGGTCTCGTCCTTCTCCCAATGCTTCTGTGCCGTGGCATAGGCTTTTTCCGTCAGGTAAGAATAGTACAGGCGAGAGATATAGCTCGTGGAAACCCAATAGAAGACAAGCGTCACGACGGCTATCACGCCTATGGTAATGGCCGAGTAAAAGAGAGCGATCTTGTTTCCTGTCTTCATGCTTCCATCATATAGCCCACGCCCACCACGGTATGGATTAGCTTAGGTTCGAAGTCCTTGTCTATCTTCGTGCGCAAATAATTCACGTAGACATCAACCACGTTCGTATTGGTATCGAAATCCTTGTCCCAGACATTCTTTAGCAAGTTCATCCGGCTCAAGGCCGTTCCTTGGTTCTGTATGAAATATTCCAAGAGCCTATATTCCTTTACCGTCAAATCGATGACCAGCCCATTCCGTATAGCCCGATGGCTTGGAGGATCTAAGACCAGATCTCCGCACCGGAGAGCCATATGGACGGATTCGTTTCCCGATCGACGTAATAACGCCTTTATGCGGGCCTCGAGCTCTTGGAAGCTGAAAGGTTTTACCAGATAATCATCCGCCCCGGCATCCAGCCCGCTAACGATATCCTCGGTGGTTCCCAAGGCGGTCAGCATGATCACGGGAGCATGGTAACCGAACCGTTGCCGGTACTGTTTGCAAAGTTGCAGGCCGTTCATCTTCGGCATTATAATATCCAGAATCAGCAATTGGAAATCGTTCTTCTGTGTCAGTTCCCAACCAGCGGCACCGTCATAAGCGACATATACCTCATGCCCGAACTCCCGCAAGCCTCTTTCTATAAAAGAGGCGATGTTTATCTCGTCTTCTACTAATAATATCTTCGCCATTGTATCGTATGTATTAATAAGAATGTCCATCATTAGTAATGCGTACTTAGGGTGATGCTAATCGTATCACAGAGGTGAAACGTTCTTTTCACGGTTGTGATACGATCGTTTCACCTCTGTGATATGATCTTTTCACAGCCGTGAAAAGATCAGTAAGTATAATCCTTTCGCATAATAACTCCAGTCGCCCTCCCTAATAGTTCCGGACTTTCTTGCTACAAATATAGCAATTACAACCTACGTTGCACTAATTTACCGTTCTTATCATAAAGCATTCGTCGATAAAAAGCCTCCACCATCAGCGGGAAGACAAAGAGGGTGAAGAACGTGGCCCCTATTAATCCGCCAATGATCACGATCGCCAAAGGACGCTGGCTTTCCGATCCGATACCGTGGCTCAAGGCGGCCGGAAGCAGGCCGATAGCGGCCATGGAGGCGGTCATTAATACGGAACGTACCCTTGATTTCACGCTCATCTTGATCGAATCTTCCAGAGGATGCCTCTCCCGCAGGTTATTCTTGATGTCCGATATCATGATCACGCCATTCTGTATACAGATACCGAAGAGGGCGATAAAGCCGATACCGGCGGAGATCGAGAAGTTGAAACTCGTGATTAATAGGGCCAAGATACCTCCGACAGCGGCGTAAGGCACGTTCAATAAGACCAGTCCGGCATCCCGGGCGTTGCCGAAAAGGACGAATAGGATCACGAAGATGATCGCTATACTTACGGGGACGACTTGGGCCAAGCGTTTGGTAGCCCGTTGTTGGTTCTCGAAATCTCCGGTCCATTTCAAGGTATAGCCTTCGGGGAGCTTTACCTGCCTCTCCACTTTCCGCTGGGCTTCAGCCACGGCGCTACCCATGTCGCGGCCCCGGACCGAGAATTTCACGGCGCAGAAACGAGCGTGGTTATCCCGGTAGATAATCAACGGGCCGGTAATCGTATGGATATCCGCCAGCTCGCGGATAGGAATCATGGAACCATCCTTCGCCGGAACCAGTATCTTGCCTATCTCATTCTCGCTACGGCGGAAAGCGGATTCGTAGCGGACCATGATATTGAACTTACGCTCGTCCTCATAAAGCAGGGAGGCGCTCTTACCTCCTATCGCCATCTCGATAATGGATTGTACATCCTCCTTGGCCACGCCGTAGCGGGCTAAACGAGACTCGTTCAACTCGATCCGCAGCTCCGGCTGGCCGATATTCCGGATAACGCCCAGATCCTCGATACCGTCTACGGTCTCCAAGACCTTGAAAACCTCTACCGCCTTTTTCTCCGACTCGTATAGATCTTTACCGAAGACTTTCACGGCGATGGAACCTTTCACGCCGCTGGCCGCTTCCTCTACATTGTCCGAGATAGGCTGCGAGAAGTTAAAATCCACGCCCGGATAGATCGCCAGATCCTCTTGCATCTTCTCGATCAGGCCCGCTTTCGAGCGTTCGCTTTCCCACTCTTTCTCGGGATATATATCCACATGAAACTCGATGTTGTAGAAACCTGTCGCGTCCGTGCCATCGTTCGGCCGGCCGGTTTGCGATAAGACCTGACGAACCTCCGGATAAGCCGCCAGCTTCCGGCGCATCTGGTTGGCCAACGTAACGGATTCATCCAAAGATATACTTTGCGGTAAGGTCGCACGGATATAAATAGAGCCCTCGTTCAGTTGCGGGAGAAACTCGCTGCCCAACAAGGTGAAGCACCAGATACCTACGGTGGCTACCAGCGTGGCGAACGTGATTGTCCGCTTCTTACGGGCGTGGCACCAGTCGAAAATACCGATCGACTTCCGATTGATCCACGCAAGGAACGGATTATGTTTCTCACGCACCTCTTTCTTTAATAGCATGGAAGAGAGGACGGGTACCAATGTCAACGTAAAGATCAACGCTCCCAACAAGGCGAACCCCAAGGTATAAGCGAGCGGGCTGAACATCTTTCCTTCCACCTTCTGGAAAGAGAAGATCGGGACCAAGGCTGTGATGATAATCAGCTTAGAGAAGAAAACCGCTTTCGCACGGTCCTTCGCCGTATGACGGATAATACCCATCTTACTCATCAAATTAAAAGCGGGCATGCCGACTTCACGGGCTTTCCGGTCCAATGCCACGAAAAGCCCCTCCACCATCACGACGGCGCCATCGATAATAATACCGAAGTCGATCGCTCCCATAGATAAGAGGTTGGCGCTCATCCCCATCGCCCGGAGACAAATAAAGGCGAAGAGGAGTGCCAACGGGATAATGATCGACACGATCACCGTCGTACGCCAATCCGCCATGAAGATTAATACGATGAAAGTTACCAGCAGAATACCTTCCGCCAGATTATGTGTTACGGTCTTGACCGCCAGATCTACCAGATTCTCACGATCGTAGAACGATACGATTCGCACGTCTTCCGGCAAGGCGTTTTGTTGGATATCCTTGATCTTATCCTTCAAGGCGGTGATTACCTCGCCGGGGTTCTCCCCTTTTCGCATGACAACGATGCCTTGTACGACATCATCTTCCTCCATGCGGCCCACTTGCCCTAGGCGGGGAAGACTGGATTCGTGTACGGTAGCCAAGTGCTTGACAAGGATTGGCGTGCCATTGATATTCTTTACGACGATATTCTCGATCTCTTTTACATCGTTAATCAAGCCAATACCCCGCACGACATAGGCTTGCGAGCTTTTCGTGATCACGTCGCCGCCTACGTTGATATTACTTTTCGCGATAGCGTCATAAAGTTCCAAGGTCGTTACCCCGTAACTGATCAGTTGATTCGGGTTGACGCTAACCTCGAAAGTCTTTACTTCTCCTCCGAAGCTGACGATATCCGCTACACCGGGTACGGCCCGCAACTTCCGCTCGATCACCCAATCCTGCAAAGTCTTCAATTCCCGGACGGAACGCTTATCGCTACATAATGTATAGCGGAAGATCTCGCCGGTCGGACCATATAAGGGCTGCACTTCCGGCGTGACCCCTTCCGGCAGGTCGGCGTCGTTCAAGAGATTATAAACTTGCTGGCGGGCGAAGAAATCATCCACCTTATCTTCGAACATCACGTTGATGACGGAAAGCCCGAAAAGGGTCGTGCTCCGGATATCCGTCTTTTTCTGTACCGGGTTCATGGCGATCTCGATCGGGATTGTGATAAACTTCTCGATCTCCTCGGCGCTCCTGCCCGGCCATTGGGTGATAATCGTCACCTTCGTATTCGTCACATCCGGAAACGCGTCGATCGGCGTATGGATAAAGCTGGTGATACCGGCGATTACGGTGATCGTGGTACAGAAGAAGATAAAGAATTTGTTCCGGAGGGAGAACGTTATGATATTATCTATGAATGTGTGCATATCGTCTGGTTACTTTAATTCGTTATACACCAAGAGAGCGTTCCGATCTACGATCCGATCCCCATCCTTCAAGCCGGATCGCAGGTAACAGAACTTCTCGGTTTGCTTATACACCGAGATCTCACGCATTTGCAAATATCCCTCCTTCGAGACATAGACAACGTATTCTTTACCATCCTCGAAAATCACGGCATGGGCGTTTACGCAAGGCATACTTTCTCCTTTTACCGCGCTCTGTACATATACGTTCGTAAACATTCCGGGTTTAAGCATATACTTCTCGTTCCTTAATTTGACTCTTACGCTCATGGTCTTACTTTCTCGGTCTAGCATATGATAGACCTTATCGATCGTTCCCGTAAACTCCATATCCTTATAGGCCAAAGTGGTGATACGAACGGTAGCCCCCTCTTTTACCTTGCTGATATCTCCCTCATAGACATCGGCCATCACCCAGACATCGTCGAGACCGGAAATGGTAAACATCTCCTCCCCTTGATCGGAACGGATCTGCATATCCCGGTTTATATTCTTATCGATGATAAAGCCGGAGACCGGCGCTTTCACCACATAGGTAGATGGGTCTGTTATGTTATAAATAGAATACATTTCTTGGATACGTTTGGTCTCGGCCTCGGCATCGGCTTGCTCTTGCTGGGCTTGCAGGAAGTCCCGGTCGGAAGCCATACCGCTCCGGGCCATATCTTGGGTAGCCTCCAAGTTACGGTTAGCGATAGCCAGTTGATGCTCGGCCTCCTTTCGCTGCTTGTCGATATCAGCGATCTCGCCGCTCCGGATCACCGCTAGGACATCTCCTTTCCCTACGTAATCGCCAACTTCCGCATGAATGGAGGTGACATTTCCACCAAATATCGGATACACATGGGCCACTCGCTCTGGATTGAAACTGACACGGCCATTGAGCAATAACTCGTTGGTTAATGGTGTGTCACGAACCGTATCCAGTGTTATAATCTCCTGTAAACTGTCATTTAATAGTAAAGGTTCCCGGGTATCGACCGAGGTGGTCGCCTGTTTCCCGCAGGAACATACCAAGGGTACTAAAAGGATGCATGTGATTAGATGCTTATTCATATCGTTTGATTTGCTTTTAATAGTTGAATACATGGCTACCCGTTACGGTATTTACCTCCTCCAAGGCCAGTAACACTTCTTTTTGAGTTTGGTAAAGTTGCAAGCAGGTTGTTTTGTAGGTCTCATAATAATCGATAAACTCAAGGAGACTGATATTCCGTTTTTGGAAATTCAAGTTCACGCCTTCGATAATCAAGGCGAAATCCTTCTCCAATCCATAGTTCGAAGAACGATAAAGCTGAATCGCCTTTTCCAATCGGGCATAGCTGGTGAATAATTCATTCTCGGCCTGGCGGCGTGCGTATTCTTCCTTATGGGCCTTTTGAGCGACGGATATTTTCGCCGCCCGGATATTTCCTTGATTCCGGTTAAATATAGGGAGAGAGACGCTCAATCCGATCGCCCAATAATCATTGATAAAGTTACCGGCCTTATCATACGTACCCTTTACGCTCACTTCCGGGAAAGCGAGGGAACGTTGTAATCTCACGTCCGCCTCCGAAGCCTTGATGCTTACTTGCGCCAACTTAAGATCTGGACGTTCGTATAATAAAGAGGTCAATTCAGAGAAAGGGACGGAGTCCATATCGATCTGGTTCAACACAGACTCATCGAATATCGGCTCGAAAGTATCATTGCCGGATAATCCTAATAAAAGCCGCATGTCTCCTTGAAGGGAGATAACTTGGTTGGCGATATCATTCCGCTCTTGCCGCAAAGAGAGCAATAGGGCCTCGATACGGGACTTCTCTAATAAAGAAACATTCCCTTTCTCATTCTGCTCCTTGAGAACCTCCAGCAGATGAGCCAAAGAATCGATCTCACGATCGTAAATGGATTGGGATTTCCGGGTGAAATAAAGCGTTACGAATTTCTCCTTCAACTCGCTCCGGAGGGTTCTTAATACTTCCTCGAATTGGTAAAGGGCCATTTCCTTATGGATCTTCTCCAAACGGACACGTTTGTTTCGCTGTCCGGCGATATAGATCAACTGTTCCACCTCTACGATCGTTTCCCCTTGTTTCCCGAAATCAAAGTAATGTCCGTTCAACCGGTTATAAACATTTTGCTCCAAAGAGACCACGGGATTCTCGAAAAGTTTGGCCTGTACTACTTGGGCCTCGGCTATATCGATATTATACCGTTCGGCTATCACTTCCAGATTGTGCTCAGAGAAACGTTGCTCGGACTCTTTCAAGGAGAGGGAGACAACAGAGGCTTTCGCCCAGAGAAAAGAAGAGATAAAAAAAGTAAAAAGAGTGACTCGTCTGTCCATTTGCGTTAAATTTTACGCAAAGGTAGAAGTCACTCTTTTATCGCTTATGAATATTTAGTTAGAATACTCTTAGGCCAAATTAGAAATTTATTAGAGAGATTTAAAGTATAATATTGTTTTCTTTAATCCTTCCTCCAAACAAACCGTAGGTTCCCACCCATCTAATTTCTCTTTGGCCAACGTAATATCGGGCTTACGTTGCTTGGGATCGTCTCCCGGCAACGGGCGGTATACGATCTTAGAGGAGGAGTTTGTCAAACGAATCACGATCTTGGCCAACTCGTTCATCGAGAACTCTCCCGGGTTTCCGATATTTACCGGGCCGATAAAATCATCCGAGGTATTCATCATACGAATCATCCCCTCGATCAAATCGTCTACATATTGGAAACTACGAGTTTGGTTTCCATCCCCATAAATCGTAATGTCCTTATTTTGTAATGCCTGTATAATGAAATTAGAGACGACACGGCCATCGTTCGTACTCATATTAGGCCCATACGTATTAAAGATGCGGATGATTTTAATGCGAACCTTGTTTTGGCGATGGTAATCCATAAATAAGGTCTCGGCGCAACGCTTGCCCTCGTCATAACAAGAGCGAGGCCCTATCGGGTTGACATTTCCCCAATAGCTTTCCGGCTGCGGGTGTATCATGGGATCTCCATACACCTCACTGGTAGATGCTTGTAATATCTTAGCGTTCACCCGTTTTGCCAGACCTAACATATTGACCGCTCCTAACACGGATGTCTTGATCGTCTGTATCGGATCTATTTGATAATAAACTGGAGATGCGGGACATGCCAAATTATAAATCTCATCGACCTCGGCTTGGAACGGTATAGAAACATCATGCCTGATCAACTCGAAATGTGGATTTTTCAGCAGAGGAATCACATTCTCCTTACTTCCCGTAAAATAGTTATCCAGACAAATTACTTCATTTCCTTCTTCTAAAAGACGGGCACATAAATGAGAACCGATAAAGCCGGCGCCCCCGGTGATAAGTATTTGCTTCATTATATTAAATTTATTTCGTGAATTTCACCCTATAAGGTGGATCCGGACGTAAATAATCTATATCCAGATAAGGAATCTTAGGATAGATCAAGTCCAGATAGCGGAGGTCTAAGGGGCCGGGAACGACTTCTATCCGTACCTTAGCGACACCTTTATCGATAAAATCCAATATCTCGGCGGCGCTCGCTGATACATCAATGATTCGTTTTCTATAACGAGGTCCACGATCCGTTACGCATACAATGGTACTTTTCATATTCTCCAAGTTCGTGACTCTTAAAAAAGTACCAAAAGGATACGTACGATGCGCGGCGACTAATTCTTCTTTATCATGAACCCTTCCACTGGATGATTTCCTGCCGTGGAAACGATGATGGTAATACGAAGCAAGTCCTTCCTCCTGTGCCCATATTCCTTCTCCACACTTAACTGCGGCAAATATAAGTAATATGTAGAACAAGCGGAAGGACATGTACCTTTTTTAATCAATTATTGAAGCATTTTTCCATTATATTCTCCGTTCAAAGTCCTTAGAAAAACAACGATTTTTTCAACTTCTACATCATTGATCTCCTTTCCGATCTGGAACTCATGCATGATACGGATCGCATCCTCTACAGAGGCTACCGTTCCGTCGTGCATGTACGGATAAGTCAGCATCACGTTACGAAGTGTCGGGGTTTTGAACTTATGACGATCGGATTCTTTCTTAGTCACGGCATAGCGTCCGTTATCACCGTCCGTCAACCCTGTATTCCGGTAATCGAAATAGCTGTTCTTGATACCCATGAACTCGTAAGATTGACCACCGACATTTACACCAACGTGGCAAGTAGCGCATTTATTGTCCTTGAATAGTTGATAGCCCTCTAATTCTTCCGCTGTAAGCGCGTTTTTATCTCCCATCAAGTATTTGTCGAAACGACTCGGCGTAAGCAAGGTCTTCTCAAACTCAGCGATAGCGTCCGTGATCGTAGATTGAGAATAACCTTCCGGATACACTTCCGTGAATTTCTTCGTGAAATCCTTATCTTGCGCTAAAGCCTCGCAAATCTGGTCGAATGAGGTACAACCCATTTCCACTGGGTTTAATGGAGGACCAGCCGCTTGCTCTTTTAGGTCTGCCGCACGTCCGTCCCAAAATTGAACGAAATTAAGCGCCGCATTATATACGGTCGGAGCGTTAACACCACCGAACTGTCCATTAATACCTTCCGAATATTGCTTACGGTCTACACCACCTGTGTTCAATCCGTGGCAAGTAGCGCAAGAGATCGTATTGTCCGCAGACAAACGAGTATCATGATACAGGGCAAAACCCAACTCTACCTTCGCCGAATCTGTAGGCAAGCTCTTCATTAGAGGCTGAAGAGGCTCATTCTTAAATTCTTCCGCTACGGTTTCGGTCGTGAAACGATCTTTACGGACATTCTTCGCCCATGAAATGATCACCGCTTTCTCATTGTCGTCAAGGCTGGTTCCCCAGTGCATCGGCATATGGGAATACTTAGCCGGGGGCATAGAGCCGCTTAGGGCCGTATTCTCCACCTTCGCCAAATCAACCTCTGAAACGGGCTGCCCGTTCTCCAAGGCTTCCACCATAGCAGTCAAGTCCACATAGTGAACGGCCTCCTTCATGTCTGCCTGTACAACGGGACCGATCAACGGTAAATTACCGTAAAATGGCAGAGGCGCATTTTCAGAGTGGCAGGCCAAACAGTCGTTTTCCCGCAGGATAGAGGCCACTTGCTTACCTTCATTGTCGGCAAATTTCTTGTATTCGGAAGAACCGCACGAGGTAACCGCAAAGGCTAAAGCGCAGAGTCCTACCGGTAATGCCGTCATTTTAGCATAAATTGTTTTACGCATAACTATATTTATTTAGATTTATTAAGTGCAAATATAGAACAATTCACTTACATGTACCCTAAAAGCCTTGGATTTCATTGATCAGTTTTATCTATGGGAAGATAAATAGAATCTATGCGGTGGGCTTCCATCCGCAGCATCGCGGCAAGCTCCTTCCTATAATGCCCGGTATGAGGTCCTAACAATGGGCAATATAAGGATGTTACAATGCCCATTATAAGCAGCTAACAATCTCAGTTATAAGCAGCCGCCAATCGCTATGTGGATAATCCGATTTTTTTATATAGCTTTGTCTCATTATGTATAATCAATAAATTATAAGGCAAAGATGTTTAAGAACAAAGTTGTATGGATTATCATCGCTATCGTAGCGATATTATTCTTTTGGGTGAAAGGCGTGTATAATAATATGGTAACTCAAGACGAAGGCGTGAAAACCGCATGGAGCCAAGTTGAGAACCAATATCAACGCCGTATGGATTTGATCCCGAATCTGGTAAATACGGTAAAAGGATACGCCGCGCATGAGAAAGAGACTTTAGAAGGTGTGGTCAACGCTCGTGCCGAGGCGACGAAGACTACGATTGATCCTTCTAACCTTACTGAGGAATCCTTGAAGAAATTCCAGTCCGCACAAGGTGAGTTAGGAAATGCCCTCTCCCGTTTGATGCTTGTTTTAGAGCGTTATCCAGACTTAAAAGCGAATCAAAACTTTATGGAGCTTCAAGCGCAATTGGAAGGGACCGAAAATCGTATCTCAGTAGAGCGTAAACGTTTTAATGAGGTAGCTCAGTCTTATAATACCTATATTCGCCAATTCCCGAACAATATTTTGTCCGGAATGTTCGGCTTCCAATCGAAAGCTTATTTCGCCGCTGAATCCGGTGCGGAAAAGGCTCCTAAGGTAGAATTCTAATAGCCATTCGCTGAATGAGTGAGATAAAGAATATAAGATCTAGACGCAAGTGTCCGGTAAGCCTTTTATGGATCAGTTTATTGCTGGTTGGTTTTGCCTCCTCTATTTTCGCGGCAAAGGATTATTCGATCGAGACCATTCCGAACGTACGTCTTTCCAACCGGTTGAACCATGTCAGTAATCCGGATGGTATCATTACCCCGGATGACGCGGCACGTATCAATCAATTATTAAATGTAGTGGAAGATAGTCTCGGTATCGAGGTAGCTGTCGTTGCCGTGAATAGCATCGGGGATCAGGATGCCCGGATGTTCGCTACGGATTTATTCAAACATTGGGGATTGGGACAAAAGAGCAAGGATAATGGTTTATTGATCCAGTTGGTGACGGAACCTTCCCAACGTTCGGTCGTTTTCGAGACGGGATATGGCATCGAGGGTGTCTTACCCGACGCGATTTGCTACCGGCTCCAGCAGCGGTATATGATGCCCGATCTAAAGGCCGGGGATTATAGCGCCGGCATGTTGAAAGGAGTCATGGCGGTTACCAAGTATTTAATGTCCAGCGACTATGAACGGGCAGGCATGACTGGCAACCGTTCTTCTTCCTCGTCCGATGATGATTTTATGTGGATATTCGTGGTGGGGATTATCGGGATGATCGGTTTCTCGGCGTTTATCGCATACTTAAAGTATCGTCCGAAGGCATGCCCCCGTTGTGGAAAGAAAACCTTTGTGTATATGGGGCAGCAGGTGATCCGGGAAGCGACTCGTTTTTCGGAAGGTCTGGCCGAAGATGTATATCGCTGTAAGAGTTGCGGGTATACAGAGAAAAAAAATCGTACCATCGACCGCATACACCGAGGAGGAGGTGGCCCTATTATTATGGGGGGCGGTGGTGGTTTCGGAGGTTTTAGCGGAGGCGGCGGTGGCGGCTCTTGGGGAGGTGGAAGCTCCGGGGGTGGCGGTTCGATCAGTCGTTTCTGAAAATACGATTATTCGCATTATTTTATACAAGCGGTCACGTAAAACCTTATGTGACCGCTTGTGTTTTCGTATCTTATTGCTCTTTCAGATAGTAGTCGGAAAGTATATCCCGTACCTTCTCGGGAGTAACCCTTCCATAGACCTTCCCGCCGATCATGACCACCGGAGCCAATCCGCAAGCACCGACACAGCGTAAGCAATCCAAGGAGAACAAACCGTCCGGTGTAGTCTCTCCTACCTTTATTTCCAATTGACGTTGCATTTCTTCCAGAACATTTTCCGCGCCACGCACGTAACAGGCCGTTCCCAGACAAACCGAGATGGGGTATTTCCCCTTGGGGGTCATCGTAAAGAATGAGTAAAAAGTAACTACGCCATATACCCTTGAGACCGGGATATTCAATTCGGCGGCGATAACCTGTTGGACTTCCGGTGGTAAATATCCGAACAAGCCTTGGGCGGCGTGCAAGATATTGATCAACTCCCCGGGATCGTTGTTGCGTTCAGCGCATATCGCATGTAGCTCCGCTACTTTTGTTTTAGGCAAATGTATCTCATTCATGGCTTATTTACTTTTTTCAGTTTCTATATACATACCGATTACTTCCTTACGATCTATGTAATGGGTATGCAGTAATTTGTGGGCTTTCGGTCCGCAAGGCTCTCCCAAATACTCGCTGTATAATTGCTGGATATACGGATTCTCATGGCTCTTGCGAAGCGGTTTGTTAGCGTCTTCCCGGTAAAGAGCGGCAGCACGCCGGCGAAGTACCTCCATACGGCCTCGGTGGAACGGTTGTCCGCCACCGCCGATACAGCCTCCCGGACAAGCCATCACCTCGATCGCATGATAAGGAGAGGTACCGTTCTTCACCTCCTCGATCAATTTGCGGGCATTCCCCAGACCATGAGCGATACCGATCTTTACCGGAGTCCCATTAAAATCGATGGTAGCGCTACGAATACCTTCCAGCCCGCGTAACTCCTCGAAGTCCACTTTATCCAGATTTTTCTTCGTATATAATTCATAAGCAGTACGGCAAGCGGCCTCGATAACACCGCCGGTAGTACCGAAGATCACGCTCGCTCCGGTAGATTCACCCAACGGACGATCGAACTCACCATCCGGCAGTTCATTGAAATCTATATTCGCATAACGGATTAAACGGGCTAACTCACGGGTATATATCGAATAATCTACATCGGGATTACCTTCCACGCTAAACTCCGGGCGGCTAGCCTCATACTTCTTCGCCAAACAAGGCATGATAGATACGACTACCAAATCCTTACGGTCCACTCCCAACTTCTCGGCGAAATAGCTCTTGGCGATCGCTCCGAACATTTGCTGCGGGCTCTTGGCTGTAGATAAATTATCCCGTAACTCGGGGAAATGTTGTTCCACAAAGCTAACCCAGCCCGGACAACAACTCGTCATTAACGGTATTTTCACCTCTTTGTCTCCATTCAAGTAACTACCTAGGCGATGTAATAATTCCGTTCCCTCTTCCATAATGGTCAAGTCGGCGGCAAAGTCCGTATCAAATACATAATCAAAACCCAATTGACGCAAAGCTGAAACCATCTTGCCTGTAACCAATGTACCCGGCTCATACCCGAAATCACGTCCCAACGCTGTGCGAACCGCCGGCGCTGTCTGGGCGATAACAATTTTAGTAGGATCGGCCAAAGCGTCCAAGACCGGCTGTTGCGTATTACGTCCGCTAAGTGCGTTTACAGGACAGACGGATACGCATTGTCCACAATAAGAACAGGTACTTCCGGCCATATCCCGTTCGAAAGCTGTCGATACGGCCGCGTTAAATCCACGGTTCACGGCAGTCAAGGCGCCAACCGTCTGTATCGTATTGCACATGGTCTCACAACGGCGGCACATGATGCATTTGTTCATGTTCCGGACAATAGAAGGGGAACGATCTATCGTAAATGTAGACATTTCTCCCTTATACCGGATCTCGCGGATTCCTAGGTCGTGCGCGATCTTTTGTAACTCGCAATGTCCGTTGCTACTACATGTCAGGCATTCCGCCGGATGATTCGAGAGGATCAGCTCCATCACCGTCCTGCGGGCATTCATTACCCGAGGGGTATGTGTCCGTACGACCATACCTTCCGTACATTCCATTTTACAGGATGGGGCTAAATTTCTACGTCCCTCGATCTCTACGACACAAATACGGCAAGCTCCCGGATTATTCTCGTAGTGCAAGTCCTCCAGTTTCATATAACAGAGTGTCGGGATATGAATACCTACACTTTTTGCCGCATCTAAAATGGTGGTTCCTCTCGGCACTTCCACCTCTTTATTATCTATGATTAATTTAATTGTTTCCATGATTGTAAATGAATTTAGTGGACATAAATCGCTCCGAACTTACACTTCTCCATACAGGTACCGCAACGGATACAAGCTTGCGGATCGATAATATGAGGAATTTTCCGTCCACCTGTAATTGCATGCACCGGACAAACACGGGCACAGAGCGTACATCCTTTACATTTCTCCGGATTGATGAAATATTGAGTAAGTTCCCGGCATTGATGAGACGGACAACGATGCTCCCGGACATGCGCCAGATATTCATCGTAGAAATTATCCATCGTAGATAAAACCGGATTCGGAGAAGTCTGTCCCAAGCCGCATAAAGCGGTATCCTTAATCACCATCGCCAGATTCCTTAGACGGGTCAAATCCTCTTCGGTTCCGTTTCCACTCGTAATTTTCTGCAATATTTCATGTAAGCGTTTATTACCGATACGGCACGGTGCGCATTTACCGCAAGATTCCTCGACCGTAAAGTCCAGATAGAACTTAGCCATGGCTACCATACAATCATCCTCGTCCATGACGATCATACCTCCGGAACCCATCATGGAACCAGCGGCAAGCAAATTATCATAATCGATAGGAAGATCTAGATGCTTTTCTGTCAAGCAACCTCCTGACGGGCCACCGGTTTGCACAGCCTTAAACTTCTTTCCATCCTTGATACCTCCCCCAATTCCAAAGATAACCTCACGCAAAGTCGTACCCATAGGAACCTCGATCAGCCCCACATTGTTTACCTTTCCAGCCAAGGCGAACACCTTTGTTCCTTTGCTTTTCTCCGTTCCGATACTACTGAACCATTTAGCGCCTCTTAACAAGATCACCGGGATATTCGCATAAGTCTCTACGTTATTTACATTGGTCGGACAACCTTTATACCCGTGTTCACTAGGGAACGGCGGCTTTACGGTAGCCTCGCCTCGCAAACCTTCCATACTGTGGATCAAAGCGGTCTCCTCTCCACAAACAAAAGCTCCGGCACCGTACCGGATCTCGATATCGAATGAGAAATCAGTCCCAAATATATTCTCGCCCAGCAATCCATATTCTTTCGCTTGCCGTATGGCTATTTTCAAACGTTCCACGGCTAGCGGATATTCGGCACGGATATATACCAAACCTTTGCTAGCTCCCGTACAATATCCATTAATCGCCATAGCCTCCACAATCGAATGCGGGTCGCCCTCCAATATGGAGCGATCCATAAAAGCGCCCGGGTCGCCCTCGTCCGCATTACAGACCACGTATTTTTGAGGCGCTTGTACCTTACGGGTAATCTGCCATTTCAAGCCTGTGGGGAAACCACCGCCCCCACGACCCCGTAAACCACTATCCATGATTTCCTTGATTACTTCCTCGGGAGTCATTTCCACAAGGGCTTTTCCTAACGCTACATAGCCGTCACGAGCGATATACTCATCGATATTCTCCGGGTTGATAAAGCCACAATTTCGAAGGGCGATTCGTAGCTGTTTCTTATAGAATCCGATATGCTTGGAGTCCGGAACCAGCTCACGGGTCTCTGGATTCATATAAAGTAACCGTTCCACTTTACGGCCTTTTACCAAATGCTCCCGTACGATCTCGTCCGCATCCGATGGTTGAACTTGTACGTAAAAAGTGTTATCGGGGATCATCTTAACCACCGGACCCTTCTCGCAGAAACCGAAGCATCCGGTACGGATCACTTGTGTATCCTCTAATCCGTATTGCTCGACGGCGGCTCTCAGATTCTCGATGATCTGCTCGCTTTGTGATGCACGGCAACCTGTGCCACCGCACACCAATATATAATTCGTGTATTGTGCCATTTATGTAAGATATTAAATTTCTTATTCGGGTTTTACGGTGGTGTAAGTTACAGGAATGATGCCATCTACCAAGATACCCTTACAGATATACTTATCTATGATCTCTTCTACTTTTGCCTTATCGACATAACCGAATACCAACGGCTCCTGACCCGGAAGCTTGATTTCGATAGTCGGTTCCGCATAACAATAGCCCATGCATCCGGTTTGAGTTACCAACGCATCGATTCTCTGCCGGTCTAAAACCTCGATAAAATAACTCATTATCTCCTTGGCTCCGGCAGCTATACCGCAAGTGGCCATAGAAACCTTAATTTGTACGAGCTGATCAGGGGTATTGCTTTTTTCACGCAGATCCAAAGACGCACGAAGAGATTCACGCATTTTCTTGAGATCATCTAATGTCTTTACTTTGTTCATGGTCATATTCTATTATTTAAGGAAAACACCGTAATGTCATTTGCACAAACATACGGAATCTCTTTCAAATAATATCATATTTCCGTGAATTTTTCTTCGACACGTGATTGAGATATCTTGGAATTGGGAGGTACACTATGGGTGAGCCAGATGTTACCCCCGATAATAGATCCTCGGCCAATAGTGATCCGTCCTAATATGGATGCGTTGGAATAAATGGTCACATAATCCTCGATGATCGGGTGACGGGGCAAATCTATCGGAAGTCCTTCCTCGTCCAGCGTAAAACTCTTGGCTCCTAACGTCACACCTTGATAAAGGCGGACATGGTTTCCGATAATGGCGGTTTGTCCCACGACAATACCCGTTCCATGATCGATACTGAAATATTCTCCGATCTGCGCCCCGGGATGAATGTCGATCCCGGTTTGCGAGTGTGCCATTTCCGTAATGATACGCGGGAGTACCGGTACGCCTAGCTCGAATAATTCATGAGCGACCCGTTGATGTAAAAGCGCGTAGACCGCCGGATAACAGAATATAATCTCACTCACGCTCTTGGCTGCCGGATCACCATCCAAGATGGCCTTTACATCGGTGGACAGTAAATATTTGATATGAGGAATCCGGTTAATAAAAGCGATCGAGATCTCGGAAGCCCGGTCCTTGGAATCACAACAACGCTCTACCTCAAAACAAAGTCCATTATATATTTGCTCTTGCAAGAGATCATAGATCTTTTCCAAATAGACTCCCGTATAATATTGGATAGAGCCTAATTGAGCCTCTTGTTCCGTACCAAAGAATCCGGGGAAGATAACCGTACGTAATAGGCGCATGATCTCATGCAACGTAGCGACTGAAGGCGATGGCTTCTGATGCAACGGGATATATTTGTATTCCGGTAGATCAGGAGCCGACAGCCGTTCTACGTTCTTCTGTATCTGTTCTAAAATCGCTGTTCTATTCATCTTTAATTATCCCAAGTAGGATCGTAACTGATTAATGAGTTAGAGGCATTGCCCAAACCTATATAGATATAATTATCCAAGACATACATGCAATGTACAGACCTGTTAGCCGCTGGTAACTGGGATTTCTGGCTCCAGTTCTGAGAGTCCGGATCATAGCGCCAAATATAACCGTCCCCGTCTACGCCATATACGTAATTACCATAAGCGATAGCACATAAAAGCATCCTTCCGGGGAACGAAGCCTCCTTTTCCCAAGCTACAGCGTTCTTGTCTGTAGACCAAAACTGTGTCGTATATTCCAAAGAAGGATCCGCTTTATTAATAATCCCCAGTCCGGCATATATACGGTCACCAATTACAACGGATATTCCGCCGTATTGTTTAATCGGGAAATTAGATTTCTTGCTCCAAACGAAAGCGCTCGGTTCATAAGTCCAGACTTCATCGATTAGTTCGTTACCTCTACGTCCACCTATGAGGAACGCTTGATCTTCCATTCTGCAACATGCCGCCCGATACATACCTTTAGGCCGTTGCTGGTCTGTTTGTACGGCGCTCCAAGAATTATCGGATGTGGAGTATACATATAAACTGTCACATATCTTTCCCGTGTTATCCAAACCACCAAAAGTCCATAGGCCAAATCCGATGCTGAAACATGCTTGGCCCGATAATTTCTCAGGCTGAGACCTTAAGGGCAACCATTCTTTCTTAGAGGTCATATATCCCCAAAACTCATCGGTGTATTCCCTACCCGTGTCACCGCCTAACAAGAATCCCGTGCTATTAGCCAAGGTACAGAAAGAGGTAGATCCCGGTATCCGGAAAGCTCCCTCAAACCTTGCCCCTGCTCCAAATATATCCGGAGTTTGGAAGCGAACTTCCTCTCCGTAAGCGATACCATTCTTATTTTTAGCGTAAGCTCTTAAATAATAGCTCGTGCCTCCTCTCAATTCCTTTATCGTACCCGTAAACGCTTGTGTACCGGAAGAAAGAGCTACCGCTCCTTCACAATTACCAAAGGCCGGACTAGGACTAGTTCCCCAACATACACCAGCCTCTGTAACCGGTGAGGCACCTTCGGCTAAGACCTCTCCTCCTACCCATGCGGTACCGTTTTTAATAGTAGACACCTCCTTTGTATTGACTGTAGGCAACTCACTTTCCAGAATCGTATGGATACCTTCGCCTGCGCTATAGGTAGTACCTAAAGCGTTTGTCGCATAAGCACGTACGTAATACCCTTTCTGCTGTTGCATATCATAGATTTTCCCGGCAAATTCTCCGATACCCGCTCCGCAAATAATCGTATCCCCATTTTCTATTGTCGGTGATTTATCAGTACTAAAGCAGAAACCACATGCCGTGATCGGAGAATCTCCCTCGCTTATTATTTCCATGGAGAACTCCGCATAGGTAAACTCTGTCGCTATTTTCTTGAATTTGTTATCATCTAATACAGGACGACCATTCGTGGTCTTAAAGGTCTCGACTTTCGCCCCGTTATACTCACCATATTTACTTTTTGCGTAAGCTCTAACGTAATAGGTAGTTTCCGGTTTTAAATCGGAGATCGTACAATAGAACGAATCGGCTTCCATGTCTATACGAATCGTAGAGTCGGATGCTGAAGGCTCCGGATTCAGCATTAAGTAAATACCCCTTTCCTCGATTTCGGCTTCCCCTTGTTTGGTTATCATACCTCCGCATTGAACGGAAGTAGACATCACGTTGACTGGAAATAAGGTCTTAACGCTTCCTAATCCATCTTTCGTCTTAAAAGGTAAAATCTCTCCATAAGCGGTATCTACCGCATTGATCGCATAGGCCCGGATATAGTAATCCAGATCATTGGTTAAGCCCTCGATCGTAGCCTCATATTTTACCTTACGCTTGGATACGGCTTTTTTATTTTTCTCTATCACAGTAAAGGTAGATTCCGTGCTCCAACAAAAACCGGCCTCTGTCACGGGAGCGCCGTTTTCTTGCAGGACCTCCCCCGATACTGTCACGGAACTAGCCGTGGACTTCAATATCTCGTCTGTCTTAACAGACGGTTTTTTAGCGTTTCGAATGCCACCATCTATATCCGGATCATTCACGCATCCGGCCATTAATAAAGCCGCAAATAGAATAGAGAAGAGTGAGTATATATGTTTCATAAATAATCAATATTAAAAGAATACACCTAAGCCAGCGTTTAGATCCAAGTACTTAAAATTAACCGTATTGCATCCAACGCTAATAAATACAGAGTTCGTTATTTTCATCATCAAGTCAACCTCGGCAGCGACCCCTTTGTATGAGGAATCAATATTCCGGCACCATACCTCTCGTGTACTATCGTAGTTTTCATAGGAATGGGTCGTGAACGAATGTAGTAAAGCTCTTTCACCATATCCCAAACCAACGGAGGCATATAACCACGGAAAGCATTTTACGATTAAACCGGCCGTTCCGGCTATACTATTTGTCTTCGAGGATTTACCTGTATTAAGCTCATAAGATTCCCCTTCCGAATTAGAGAACTTAATAATCTGCCCTTGGTTATTACATTCGTCCGTATAATTCATAAAAGACATATTCGTCTTGAAACGGACATACCAACCGAAGCGTTGCCCCATACCTCCTACCGTGATTCCATAAGGAGATTCGATCGAATACGAGTATCCCGCAAAAAACTCCATTCGTTTCTTAGGGGATACCGCCGCGGAATCTATCGGTTGGGCCTCCGGTTCCGCCGGCTTTAACAACATCTCTTGGTATTCTTTCCAATAGGTTGCTAGCTCCTCACTTTTAGGGGTTCCGATACCTTCCGAATAATAAATGATTAATTTAGAGATGGCATCCGGATCATCTTCCGTAGCTTTGACTGTCAGGCAGTTTAAACATTTATTCATCAAGCTACGCATGGAAGGCCGCATTCGCTCGTTGGAAAGCCAAATCGTAGTCAGCTGATCAATACTGTATGCGTCGCATTGCGATACGCCTTCCTCGTACCACATTTTAGCGTCACTATAATCAAGACGTTTCATCGCTTCATCTCCCTTACGGTTGTATTCCGTACGCTGTTGCGCCAGCAGTCCGAGGGGAAATACCGCACATATCATCAATATCCAAAGTCTTTTCATATAATAGGTAAATACATGTTTAGTTGTTCATAATATTACAATCAATAATAAGTAAGGCCTTCGCTAATCAATGATCCGTCAGAATTATAAATATCAAACAAATTGTCTTCCCGTTCGAATGCCCGGCCGTTATCCGCGATACCGACACTTAGGTATTTGCAAGGAATACGTTCCTCGGCTTTCGAATCGATCGCCCCGTATCTGTTATTTGACTTCTTACGTACGATCTTATATCGTCCGAAAGCCATTTTCTCCTCATACAGGGCCTTTTTGTCCGCTATACGTTTCTCCTCGGTTTTCTCATCGCAAGCGATGATCAACCGGACTACCTCTTCCGTAAGTTTCGTATCCTTTGCTTCCGACAAATCTTTCTTAGCTCCCGAATAATCAGCTTTGGCCATTTTTTCCTTACCGGAGGCGATTAACGAGTTATATTTCTCATTCATCTCATTTTCCGATGGCTGATCCGGGAGAACATTCTCTTCTATCGTATGCTCTGTTTCCATAGGTCGTTTCTCTTCCACTTTAGGCTCTTGTTTCTCCGCTTCCTTTATCTCAGAGATAGGAGGTTCCGTATGTAAAACTGGGTGATCTGGCATTTCTACTTCTTTTGAGACATTGCTATCCGACTCCACTGCTGAAGGTAAATCAATACTCTCGACAACCTCTTTTGTGGGCCTATTGCTATGCACTAAAAGAGCCGTAGCGGATCCTACAACGACAAATATAGCGATTCCGATAGGAATTATTTTCTTTCTGGAATTATTCTTTTCTGTTATTGGCTCCACGGCAGGTGGATTAGCCACATTGACAACAGTCTCTTCATCATCCGATCCTACTAATTTAGAATCTACAGGTGATGAATAAACCACCGTTGTTTCCTCATTCACAATCTCGGGAGATGGACTTGGGACAACCTGAACTTCCTTTTCCGCTTGAGAAAAATCCAAAGACGCCAACATCTCGCCCACCGTCTCAAAGCGATCCGCAGGAATGATTTGCATCGCTTTTATGATAACAGCCTCTGTTTTCGGGCTGATCGCCGCATTGATTTCAGAGGGGTTTCGCAAAGGACGTGCGGCACGTAGTATAGATTCTGTAGGGATTGTTCCCGTTAACAGATTATACATCGTGGCTCCCAAGGAATAAATATCCGGACGGGGCGAGAACACTTGTGTTCCTTCGTTATCGTATTGCTCTATGGATGCGAATCCTTTAGAAAGGGTTAACATCGTAGTGCTGGTCTCTTCCTGCTCGATATCGTAACGTTTGCTGACTCCGAAATCGATCAAGCGGGCGTTCCCGTTCTTATCGATCAAGATATTGCTAGGCTTGATATCCAGATGCAAGATACTCTTATCATGAACGAATTGTAACGCCTCGCCAATTTGCCGTACATATTTAAGGACCGTAGCTTCGGGCAATATCCCGTTTTTCTCAAGCATATATTTTAGCGAGAAGCCGGAAATATACTCCATGGCAATATAAGCCGTATTGTTTTCCTCGAAAACCTCCAACACATTTACGATATAGGGATGGTGAACTTCCGATAGGATCTTTGCCTCTTTGATCAGTTTTTCCTTGAACTTGTTAAATAAGACCTTTCCCGTCTCCGAATGTACTTTTACGGCTTGGGAACCGGGTTCTCTATAACAATAATCCTTGAAGAAATATTCCTTGACACAGATAGGGACCTCCGTCTTTACAGTGCCTAAAGATCCTTTAACCTCTGTATACCAAACTCCTCTGTAGGTTATGCCAAAACCACCTTGACCAACCACATGAGTAAGTCTGTATTTTCCGTTTTGAAGAAGATGTCCGTCTGGCAGATTCATAACCTTGAATAATTCCATTTAATCTGCCAAAAGTACGTTATTTATATAAAAGAATAAAGAAAAGAGAGAATATTTTGCTTAAAACCCATGCTATCTTCCACTTTTTGAATAGGTATGATATAAAAAGAAAAATTATCCCGGGTCTTGCCGTCACAGGCTTCCATGAGGGCGTCCTTTATTTCCGGAACAGATAAACGACCATTAAATATCTCTGCGATCTTTTCATTCTTCAGTCTTTCAAGAACCCCGTCCGTACAAAGAAAGAGGAAATCGTCGGGTTGAATATCGTTCAAGGTAATAATGTCCGCTTCTGTTGGAGTATGAGTGCCTTGTATAGCCCGGATAATCACATTCCGCTGGGGGTGGGTTAACGCTTCTTCCGGAGTGATCTTACCTAATTTAACCAACGAATTTACCAATGAATGATCTTCTGTTTGATATAAAATCTCCCCCTTCCTCAGATGATAGATCCGGCTATCTCCGATATGAGCCAATACGATTCCGGAAGAAGCGATATAGGCCATGGTGAGCGTAGTAGCCATGCCCATCGCTTCCGGATGCTCTTGAACATAGGAGTCGAAACAGACTTCCGCATAATGTACGGCTTTATGGATAAATTCAGGCGTGGGATCATCCTTTAGGAACGTAGAAAAGAAAGTTTGTATGGACTCGCAAGCTAATGAGCTGGCTACCTCCCCTTTCTCGGCTCCACCCACACCATCGCAAACCATGAACAATTTTTGGTCAAGGGTCACTTGTTCGGGAAGCGGGTAAATGGAATCCTCGTTATTCGATCTGCCTCCTTTTTCCGTAATAGCACATGGCTTACCGATCGTTATAATCATAACAAATGAGTTTTATTCATTAAAACGTAAGACGGTGCGACCAATAATAATCTCGTCATTATCATTGAGCACGACCACCTCGCCATTCTCTAGGTAACTGTTATTATATAACGTATGGTTTTTACTATTATTGTCGGTAAGGAAATGTTTATATCCTCCTTTTGAATCTTTTTTCACCTCAATGCAAATATGCTCGCGACTCATCGTGCGATCAGACGTGATAATTGGCATCGTAGCTTGTGAGGCGTTCGACTTCCGGCCAATGACAACCTTCCCTTCGTGAAGAGGAAACGCTTGTTCAGGTGTATCGGCGTCTGGAAGAACCGTCAGTCTGCCGATTCCAGTCTTGACAGGTGTCACTAAAATCGTATCGGAATCGACTTCCTGATGATTACTTTTCTCGGATAATAAGGACAAAGGAATAGGCTCTTTGCATTTCGGACACTTAAAGGAGGTAATGCCGAGGGGAATCTTCCCCTCGTCTACCTTTAATCCTACATGGCAATGTGGACATTTAACCGCGATCATACGATAAACGAAATATCTGCGCCATCCATATCCGTAGAGTACAGATCCATCATATCTGTATCGGAAAGCATAACCGTATCGTCCGCCAATGTTATAAAGTCTGAATGATCGAAAGACTCGATGCTACTATCGTCTATAACTATGGCGTCGCCTAGGTCGACACCTCCTCCTTCCACGTCTATTATGACAGCATCCGCTGGCATGACGTCATTGCCGTCTAAAGTTACGAATGTATATTCCTCTTCTTGCATAACCTTTGTTCCTAATATATTAATATTCCGAAAACAAAAGTACAAAAAGCAATGGATTAATAAACTTGTTATTCTCTCTTATAATCAAACATTTGGGTTTCATGTACAAAAGAGGCTGTTTTACTATACGAAAAGAAAAGGCTCATTCTCTCACCCATTTGGCCTTACAGGAAGAAACTGGGCATTGCTTTCGGTTTTTCAATGATTCCCAAGGGATCTCACCCAAGAATGTCCCACATTTCGGACAAACATAGTCTATCTTAAATTGATTGGCGATATCCTGCAATTGCTGGGGAATCTTGGCCGACTGCTTGGCTCCTAGATAGATTCCTACCGTAGGGGCACAAATCGTTATCAAGAGGCTGATGCCGAATAGTTCCGGGCTACCTTTCCCTAAGAAGCCTATCACGACCCCCACTATTCCGGGCAAAGCAAATGGTAAGGATTGAAATAATCTGGTCTTAAACTGATTAGAGGATTGAATCTTGACTTTTGCTTGAATATAATCATCGTAGACTTTTTTCAATGCGACAAATTCATCGCTATAATCATTATTGTATTTAAGCACCTCGGAAAGACTCAAGACATAGCTATCCCCCAAGCGAATATGATCCGTAGGAGTAACACGTTTCTTTATGATCTGGGCTCCATTCACGAACGTACCGTTAGTAGATCCCGTATCCTCCAATAATAAGTTGCCACCATCCTCACGTATCAGACGGGCATGATGGCGGCTTACATGAGGATCGTTTGCAATAAAATCGTTGTCTTTTGCTTTTCCTATCTTTATAATCATAGTCTTATTCCTTTTCCTCTTCCTCTTGAGGCTTTCCCATCTCCTTCTCAAGATTATCTTTCAGCACTTTCAACGGATCCTTGGATATTACCAACTCTTTAGGCTTACCCTCTTCCGTCAATAATAATAAACGCTGCTTAGGGAGATTTATTTGTAAGATATGATTTTTATTTATGATATGACTTTTTCCGACACGCATTAATATCTTGTTACAACCAGCGACCTGCTTCTCTAAGATCTCTTCTATTTTTCCGATATTTATAGCGAAGGTAAATTGGATGCCATTTGACAACAATAGTTTCGTATAGTTCCTGTCTGCTTCAAAATAAAGGATCTGACCAATCTTAATGCGCAACAACTCATCCCTTGTTTTTATAATTAAATACCGCTCCATACGTAGAAATTGTTTTTTCGTTTCTCTTTCAAAAACAAATATACGGTATTTTCTTTATTTAATAGGTATCTTTTGGGGGAAAGATTGGTAAAGTGCACCAAAAACAAGAGCCTTTTCCCTGCTCAGAAGAGACACCGATACGCCCTCCCAGCCTTTCAATTATATTTTGGCAGATAGAAAGTCCAAGCCCTATGCCTTGCTTTTGGTTTCGTCCTTTATAAAAACGATCGAACACATGAAGTTTTATTTCCTCCGACATTCCTTCCCCCGTATCGGTCACGGATAAAAGAACCTCGTTCTCCATGGCTTGATATGACAAGATGATGCTACCTATAGAGGTGTACTTAATTGCGTTTGTTATAAAATTGCCAAGAACTTGTTTCAAACGGATACGGTCGGAGCGTAATAAAAAGGAATCCAAAGATTCCGGATAGGTCAAAGCTACCCCTCTCGGTACTTTGATCTGGAAAGATGCTACCGTTTCTACAATAAGTTGTCTTAGATCAAATTCCATGAAATCAAAGGTCATGGTACCAGACTCGAGCTTAGCCAGATCCAATACATCATTAACGATACCCAATAATAACTCATTATTGGTCTGAATAAGATTAATATACTCTTGTCTTAGCTCACCATCCTCTTCATCCCCTAAAAGAGAAGAGAATCCGACAATAGCGTTTAATGGCATGCGGATCTCATGGCTGATGTTTGCCAAAAAGGAGGATTTCAAACGCTCTGATTTCTCGGCCTTCAGCATTCGTTCTTCCATCGCTTTCAGTTCAGATATATCATAATTCATCAGTAATAGGATGGGGCTTGATTTCTCCAGACCCGCCTCCATTATATCCAGACGAACCCATTTCCATCCCTCGCCATCCCTGACCCGGACTTCCCCTTGATCATGATCAGTTTCTCCGTGGACAAGTCGGCTCAAGGAAGTTTTCAAGCATTCACGGTCTTCTGGCTTGACATTGGAATATATGCCTACTATCTGGCTCAATGGAGTTCCCGGAACTTCACCCATATTCAGATACCATTGTTCCATCGCCACTCCTTCCCCAGTGGACAAATCATACTTTGCGCAGCCGATCTTGGCACGATGACTTATCTGAGGAAAAAAAGGCTCGAACTCTATGCCTAATGTCGTTTTCATATATATCCGTTCTCATTATATTTATGCAAAAAGAGGGTTTAACCATAAAAAACGAATGAATTAATCGTTCGTTTTGTTGCCTTCCCCACCACTTCAATATCCTGATATATAAGATTATACCATATGACTATAAAAAAATAGAGGGTAGATTGATCACTCAATCCACCCTCCTGTCTATCGTGTGCTTAAACTATTAAAAATCAACCCCTTGATTAGTCTTCTAGAGCCGCTTGCGCCGCCGCGATACGAGCGATGGGCACTCTAAAAGGTGAACATGATACGTAATTCAAGCCAACTTTATGGCAGAACTTAACGGAAGAAGGCTCACCACCATGCTCGCCGCAAATGCCACATTTCAAATCCGGACGGATGGCACGACCTTTCTCAGTTGCCATACGAACCAGCTGTCCTACACCATTTTGGTCTAGTACTTGGAACGGATCGACCTTCAAAATCTTCTTCTCTAAGTAAACCGGTAAGAAGGAAGCGATATCGTCACGAGAGTAACCAAATGTCATCTGAGTCAAGTCATTCGTTCCGAATGAGAAGAATTCAGCGCTGGAAGCGATACGATCCGCTGTCAATGCCGCACGAGGAATCTCGATCATCGTACCTACCTTGAATTCGATACGATCGCCAACTTCCTTGAATAGCTCTTCGGCCGCGGTACGGATCACCTTCTCTTGTTCCTTGAATTCATATAAGATACCTGTTAATGGTACCATGATTTCCGGTTTAGCCTCAATACCTTCTTTCTTCAAATCCAAAGCGGCACCTAAAATGGCCCGAGTCTGCATTTCCGTAATTTCCGGATATGTATTACCTAGACGGCAACCACGGTGACCCAACATCGGGTTATGCTCGCAAAGAGATTCCACACGTTTTTGGATCTCCTTAACGGACACGCCCATAGTCTCAGCCATTTCCTCTTGACCTTTCAAATCGTGAGGAACGAACTCATGCAAAGGAGGATCGAGCAAACGAACGGTAACAGGACATCCGGCCATAGCCTTGAAGATACCCTTAAAGTCCTCTTTCTGATAAGGAAGGATCTTCGCCAACGCTTTCTTACGACCTTCAGCGTCCTCGGCCAAGATCATCTCACGCATAGCTTTGATCTTCTCACCCTCGAAGAACATATGCTCCGTACGGCAAAGGCCAATACCAACGGCACCAAAGCTACGAGCGATCGAAGCGTCGTGAGGCGTATCAGCGTTTGTACGAACTTGCAATTTTGTATATTTATCGGCTAAAGCCATTAACTCCTCGAAATCACCTGATAACTCAGCGGCTTTTGTCTCAACCTGTCCGACATAGACTTCTCCGGTCGTACCATTGATAGAGATATAATCACCTTCTTTCAAAGTCACGCCATCAACGTCTACAGTCTTATTCTTATAATCGATGTTCAAGGCACCAGCACCGGATACGCAGCACTTCCCCATACCACGAGCTACAACAGCGGCATGAGATGTCATACCTCCACGAGCGGTAAGGATACCTTCGGCGACAGCCATACCGGCCAAGTCTTCCGGAGAAGTCTCAATACGGACCATGACAACCTTTTTGCCATCGGCATGCCATTTAGCGGCATCATCAGCGAAGAATACGATCTGTCCGGTAGCGGCACCCGGTGAAGCCGGCAAACCTTTTACCCACACTTTCGCCAGTTTCTCGGCTTTTTTATCGAATACAGGGTGAAGCAACTCATCTAATTTATTCGGCTCGATACGGTTCAACGCTGTTTTCTCATCAATCATACCTTGATGCAATAAGTCGATAGCGATTTTCACCATAGCGGCACCGGTACGTTTACCGTTACGGGTTTGCAAGAACCAAAGTTTACCCTCTTGTACGGTAAATTCCATATCTTGCATATCCCGATAATGATCTTCCAATTTCTCTTGGATAGCGTCTAATTGCTTATAGATTTCCGGCATGGCTTCTTCCATGGACGGATATTTAGCGATACGTTCTTCTTCTGAGATTCCGGCACGTTCAGCCCAACGTTGTGAACCGATCTTCGTGATCTGTTGCGGGGTACGGATACCTGCTACAACATCCTCACCTTGAGCGTTAATCAAGTACTCGCCATTAAACAAGTCCTCACCATTACCTGCGTCACGAGAGAAACAAACGCCTGTAGCGGAAGTATCGCCCATATTACCGAATACCATGGCTTGTACGCTAACCGCCGTTCCCCACTCGTCTGGAATACCTTCCATCTTACGATACAGGATAGCACGCTCATTCATCCAGCTATTGAACACGGCACAGATAGCGCCCCACAATTGCTCATAAGCGCAAGTCGGGAAATCCTGTCCGGTCTGGGCCTTAACGGCTGCCTTAAATTTAGAGACCAATGTTTTCAAGTCTTCAACGTCAAGCTCGTTATCTAACTTAACGCCTTTCGCTTTCTTTACTTCCTCGATGATCGCCTCAAACGGATCGATATCCTCTTTGCTTGTCGGTTTCATGCCTAATACGACATCTCCGTACATTTGAACGAAACGACGATAGGAATCCCAAGCGAAACGAGCGTTGCCCGTCTTACGAGACAAGCCTTCCACTACCTCGTCGTTCAAGCCAAGGTTCAATATCGTATCCATCATACCCGGCATGGACGCACGGGCACCGGAGCGAACTGAAACTAACAGAGGATTGGCAACATCACCGAACTTAGAGTTCATTAACGTTTCGATATTAGCGATCGCCTTCTCAACATCCGCTTTCAGCAACTCTACGACTTTATCTTTGCCTAACTCGTAATACTCTATACAAACTTCTGTTGTAATCGTGAATCCCGGAGGAACCGGTACACCAATCAGATTCATCTCGGCAAGGTTAGCGCCTTTACCACCCAGCAGATTTCTCATATCTGCCTTACCTTCGGCTTTTCCATTTCCGAACGTGTAAACTCTTTTTCTTTCCATATTCGACAGTATTGAATTTAGATTCTAGTTTTGTTGATTTCAACTGTTATATTGCTATCTCAACTTTGCAATGCTGCAAATATATGCTATTTCTACTTTGCAAGCACGAATAGCGTTAAAGATTTTTACATGTTTTACAACTATTCTTTACCATTTATATCCAGCAAATGCTTACATTTGCGTGCGGAAGTTTGTTGACGCTTCCATTTCCCATCGGATTTCCCGCCTATCTCTTTGCCCCTTACATATAATATATGATCTTTTTCTTTTATTTGTCTATTTATTTCCAATAGGAAGACTCAGGAGTTTTTTGCTGAAGAAACTTTAGTTTCTACAGCATGAAACTAAAGTTTCTCCCTAGTGGAACTAAAGTTTTTCTATAGCAAAACAAAAGTTTTCCTTATAAGAAATTTTAAGAAACTGCAATATATTGATTTATAAACACATACTATACATCCCTTTCTGTCCATAATCATATCTTCATCAATCTTGATAGAATAACGAGAACTGTTTGCCGGACTCATTTAAGTATATAGAACGAAGCTCTTTGTTCTTAGCGGAATTGTAAGTATTTTCGCGAAGCGAATTTAAAACTTAACGACATTGGCAAGAAAGAAGAAACAGTTGCCTATATTAGAAAAGGTAACCATTACGGACGTAGCCGCCGAGGGCAAGGCTATCGCAAGAGTGAACGATATGGTGGTATTTGTACCCTTCGTCGCTCCGGGAGACGTGGTTGATATTCAACTGACCCGTAAGAAGAATAGTTATGCGGAGGGGAAACCTGTATATTTCCATGAGTACTCGGCCAAACGTGCGGAGCCGTTTTGTGAGCACTTCGGTGTCTGTGGAGGTTGCAAGTGGCAACATCTTCCCTATGAGGAACAACTTTACTATAAGCAAAAACAGGTCTACGATAATCTTACCCGCATCGGGAAAGTCGAAATGGAAGAGAAACTTCCGATCTTAGGTTCCGAGCGCACGACTTTCTACCGGAACAAGCTTGAGTTTACTTTCTCAAACAAGAAATGGCTTACGGAGGAAGAGATCCAGTCCGGTGCTTCTTTCGATTGCATGAATGGTGTCGGGTTTCATATACCGGGGATGTTCGATAAGGTATTGGACATCCATAAATGTTGGTTGCAAGATGATATATCGAACAAGATCCGTCTTTGCGTCAAGGAATATTGCCTATCTCATGAGGGATATCCTTTCTTCGATTTACGGAACCAAGAGGGATTCGTTCGTACGTTGATGATCCGTACGGCATCCACTGGGGATTTGATGGTCGTATTGGTTTTCTTCCATGAGGATGCAGAGCGCAGGGAAGCGTTATTATCTCATCTGGCGGAACGATTCCCGGAAATCACGTCCTTGATGTACGTCATCAACGGCAAATGTAATGACACGATCACCGACCAAGAAGTTCTCGTATTCAAGGGAAAAGATCATATCATCGAGGAGATGGAGGGGCTTCAATTCAAGGTAGGTCCTAAGTCTTTCTATCAGACAAACAGTGAACAGGCTTATAATCTATATAAAGTGGCTAGAGAATTCGCGGGTCTTACCGGAAATGAGATGGTGTACGATTTATATACCGGGACAGGTACGATCGCTAATTTCGTCTCTCGTCAAGCAAAGAAGGTTATCGGCATCGAATACGTACCGGAGGCTATCGAGGACGCAAAAGTGAATTCCGCCTTGAACCATATAGAGAACACGCTTTTTTATGCCGGTGATATGAAAGATATCCTTACGCAGGATTTCATAAACCAACACGGACGTCCGGATGTTATTATTACCGATCCACCACGTGCCGGTATGCATGATGATGTGATCAACACTATTCTCTTCGCCGAGCCGGAACGTATCGTTTACGTTAGCTGCAATCCTGCTACGCAAGCCCGCGACTTGAGTTTGTTGAGCGTGAAATACTCCGTCAAGAAAGTCCGTCCGGTCGATATGTTTCCTCATACACATCATGTGGAGAACGTGGTTTTGCTTGAGAAAAAATAAACATATAATATAATGTATAGGAAATACGTCCCCTTTCTGCTCTTTTTGTTCTTCTTGTATGGTTGCAACGGTAACAAACAAGAGGAGAAAGAGGACGTTTCCGTTTTCGTGGATTTACCGCAACTGAAAGCGGAAGGCGAGATCACGGCGGTGACTTTATACAGTTCTACCTCCTACTTCCAATATAAGATGCAACCCATGGGTTACGAATACGATCTGATAAACGATTTTGCCAAGAGCCAAGGTTTGAAATTAAACATCAAGGTCGCCGAGAATCCTGCCCGCCTGATCGAGATGCTTGAAGCCGGCGAGGCCGATGTTGTAGCCTACCCTATCCCAATCAATAACAAGCTGAAACAAGAGGTCATTTATTGCGGCCGGGAGGATATCTCCAGTCAAGTATTGATACAACGGGCCAATAAAGGCGATAAGCTTCTTACCGATGTCACTCAATTAATCGATAAGAATGTTTACGTAAAGCCTAACACCAAATACTCCGAACGACTGAAGAACTTGGATGAGGAACTCGGCGGAGGAATCCATATCCAAAAAGTGGAAAATGACTCCATTGCTACCGAAGATCTTATCGAGATGGTCTCCTTGGGCGAAATTCCCTATACGATCAGCGATGATAACACCGCCCGCCTAAACAAGACTTATTATTGGAATATCAATGTCGACCTAAAGGTTAGTTTTCCCCAACGCTCTTCATGGGTGGTAAGGAAAAGTAGTCCGGACTTGGCGAAGGCTATCGATGAATGGGCTTCCGATAAAACGGGTAAACATTCTTTCAAGGCAGTTACTAAGCGGTACTTTGAATTAAGCAAGCGACCTTTTACCGCAGATATTCCGGAGGTAAAGAATGGACATATTTCCCCGTATGACCCTTTTTTCAAGAAACATGCGAAAAACATCGGATGGGATTGGCAGCTGCTGGCGTCTATTTCCTATCAAGAGTCTCATTTCAATCCTACGGTTGTATCGTGGGCCGGTGCCGAGGGGCTTATGGGAATCATGCCAAATACGGCGAAGGCATTAGGTGTCACCCCGCATGAATTGAAAGATCCGGATACGGGAATCCGTACGGGAGTAGATTGTTTACGGCGCTTCCGTCAAGGTTTTTCTGAGATTACGGATCCTGAAGAAAAAGTCAAGTTTACCCTAGCGGCTTACAACGCTGGGATCGGACATATTTACGATGCGCAGCGATTGGCCCGAAAATATGGAAAAGATCCCAATAAATGGGATAATAATGTAGCGGAATATATTCGTTTGAAAAATGATCCCGAGTATTATAACGATCCTGTTTGCAAGCATGGATACTTGCGTGGCTCAGAAACATATAATTACGTGCGGGAAGTGTTGGAGCGTTATCATTACTACAAGAAAAAGTCATAGTTGTAAAAAAATTCATAGCTATGAGTGAAAGTAGTCATAACTATGAATTTTCTGCAAGTAAATGCCACTTAAAAATTATAGGCGACACCTATGCCTAATATTTCCTTGAACTGGACCTTCGCCCCCCGTTTCTCTCCATTATCCTCAAAAGTTTTCACGTCGTTATCATATTTAAGCGTCGTATTGAGTGTAGCGGACAGGAATTTATTAATCTTCATGCTTATCAATACATCCCAATTGACATCGATATTTCCGAATTGATCGCTATAAGGAGTAAAAAAGTCAGCTGTAGTAATCAAGTTCACGTTTTCCATCACGATTAATTCCGCACGAGCTTTCAGGTAAGCTCCCCATTCCATTCTGAAGCGATCTCCCGGATCGATCCCGAAAGCTCCTAACTCGGAAAGGTAATCATCCTCCACGAAAGTCATCTTCGTGGAAGCCGGAGAAAGATAAACCGAATAATTGCTTTTGGGACGATATTCCATACCTACGGAGATATTCGAATACGCCGGCGCAAAGAAGTTCGATATATAATGTGTCTTATCCGGATAATTATATCCTTTGGCAAACTGGGTGTTTAAATCTCCCATCAACGTATAATACCATACATTATTGGTGGAATATCCTAATTGGGTAGACAGGGTTATATTATCGGTACTTTTCCTCATTCCCTGCGATTTAGTCTTTGATAATCCGTAATCGAGAGCGAGATTGGTTACCCATAACCAGTCACCGCTTTTATGTGTTAATGTCCCATTCAGATACGCATTTCCGGCAACAGAGTTCTCACCGCCAGCCGACCAATTCGACATCGCCGTTTGCGACAAGTTCAAACCTGTCACACCTTTCAGTACCCATTTGCCTTCCTCATATCCTTTATCATCCGTTTGACTATATGTGATTGTCGTTAATGCGACAAACAATGTCATGAAGAATATACGTTTCATATTGTGATATATTTTAGTTATTAAAAAATAAGACGTCCTATCATTTAAACAGGTTTGATTAATTTTTGTTTAGAAAAGCCTAAAGTTGAAAGGATGTCACATTTGTTACACCTTTATACGGATAAACCCCTTATTTTTGTATCCGATAATTAAGTAATTTGATTTATGGAACAGTTACATGCACACGAAGTCCTTCATATGATGGAGGGTAATAGTTATTCAGAAGCTTCTTTAAAAGAAGCGATCGTTAAGACTTTTGGTGAGGATCAGCGTTTCTATACTTGTTCGGCGGAAAATATGGATGCGGATGAGTTAATCGTATTTCTGAAACAAAAGGGGAAATTCATGCCTGTCGAAAATGGTTTCACGGTAGATATTACAAAGGTTTGTAATCATTAAAGATTCTACGACACTATCAATGACTCTAGGCTAAATCAAAAGAATTTAGCCTAGAGTCATTTGCCTAAAGTTAAAAAAGACTTTCGATTCTACTCAATGGATAATACTATTCCTATAAATAATCGCAAATGATTTTTGCATCAATTCATAATCTTTATCAGAGACATAACTTGGCCTACGGTTACCCGCGTGATTTATCATCCAGACAAAAGACTCTATATACTTTAGTATCTTATTTGACTTATCACTTTTTATACGTGACAAATAATCCATTTTTCCTAACAGATAATTACTCACTTCAAGAACACTCATCTTATTACACTCATTCAACAATGATATTAATTCAAGGTCTTCCATAATCTTTATTTTTATTACTACAAATATAATATATTTAATCAAATAAACAAATCATATAGACAGATTTTCATCTTTAATTCTTTTACATAAAATAGCAAAAATGGGAAATGAACACATCTCTAAATTATATACCACTAATCTAAATGAGATCATTGAAGTTCATTGCCATTAGATAGGAAGTAGTTTCCTTAAAAAGAAATCAGATGATCCTGCAACAATAAAAATAGGCTTAAAAGAAAAATATTTAATAGATTTGTTTTGATATTCAAATAATAAAGATTATGTTTGATGCGCATTTTGTTGCAAGTGAAAATATTGGGGATTTTTTGACGTTCTGGAATAACACAGACAGCAACCCGGCAAGTTTTGTACTACCGGATTGTTTTTTATCCATGATTGATCCTATACGTGTAAAAGTGTGAGTCCGAAAACCTACCATACCTGCGAGCCTTCCAACAAACATTCTATAGGCCTTTTATGTTATGGTTGTAAAATGGTCTATTTATGCTTACTGGTTTTTTAAATACCTTAGCGACTATAATAAGTGTGACAAGCCTTCTGATTGTCACCTATGGTGCATTAATCGGAGTCATCTCATTTTTCAGAAATGAACTTAAGCGACTTACTGGTAATTATTGCTACACAAAGTTACAATAAAAAAGTGAGATACGGAAAAACATAGTAATAGAATTGATTTACAGCCCTTTTAGTTAAGCTGCCTCTTATTCCGAACGCCACTGGAATCCTTGTCAAAGTCAAATCAGGACATCGCTACGTTGCCAATTCGTTACCATGCCTGAAAGTGCGACAAACGGATACTAATAGCGAAGCAAGGCATTAGTTTTTAGTGAGTTACTGACAACTCACGCAATAAATCCGGTTACGGATAAAGATTGCGCCGTTCCTCTGCGTTTTGCGTACCGACGACGGACTCTTCACCAACTAATTTTGAAACAAAAAAATTTTAGAACGATGAAGAGTACATTTTCAGTTATCTACTACCTCAAACGTCAGGTAGTGAAAAAGGACGGGACAGTTCCCGTCATGGGACGCATCACAGTGGATGGAAACCAGACACAGTTCAGTTGCAAGCTGACCGTCGATCCCAAGTTGTGGGACACCAAAAGCGGACGTGTCACAGGCAGAAGCGCGGCGGCTCTCGAAACGAACCGCATGCTTGACAAGATGCGGGTGCGCATCAACAAGCACTATCAGGAAATCATGGAGCGTGACAACTTCGTCACGGCGGAGAAGGTCAAGAACGCCTTTCTCGGACTGGAACACCGCTACCATACGCTGATGCAGGTGTTCAGCCGGCACAATGAAGACTACGAGAAGCAGGTGGAGGCAGGCATGAAAGCCAAAGGCACGCTCTTGAAATACAAGACTGTTTACAAGCACCTGCAAGAGTTCCTCATGGTTCGCTACCATTTGAAGGACATCGCCTTGAAGGAGCTTACGCCCGCTTTCATTTCCGACTTTGAAATGTTCCTGCGTACGGACAAGCACTGCTGCACCAATACCGTGTGGCTGTACGTCTGCCCCCTGCGGACGATGGTGTTCATCGCCATTAACAACGAGTGGCTCACACGCGATCCGTTCCGCGAGTATGAAATCAAGAAAGAGGAAACGACGCGCAGTTTCCTGACAAAAGACGAAATCCGCCTGCTGATGGAAGGGAAGCTGAAAAACGCCAAGCAGGAGTTGTACCGCGACCTCTACCTGTTCTGCGCGTTCACGGGCTTGTCGTTCGCCGACATGCGCAACCTGACGGAAGACAATATCCGCACCTACTTTGACGACCACGAGTGGATAAACATCAACCGCCAGAAAACGGGCGTGGTGTCCAACATCCGCCTGCTTGACATAGCAAAACGGATTATCGACAAATACCGGGGGCTGTGTGAGGACGGCAGGATATTTCCCGTTCCAGCCTACATGACCTGCCTGTACGGAATCCGTTCCGTCGCCAAGCGTTGCGGCATCACCAAGCATATCACTTGGCATCAGTCGCGCCATACGGCAGCCACGACGGTGTTCCTGTCCAACGGCGTGCCCATTGAAACGGTCAGTTCAATGCTCGGACACAAGAGCATAAAAACAACACAGATTTATGCGAAGATAACCAAAGAGAAGCTCAACCAAGACATGGAGAACCTTACCGCGAGGTTGAACAACATCGAGGAATTTGCAGGTTGCACCATCTAAAAAAGAAAAGCCATGAAACGGGATATCATCATCATAGAAGACAAGGCGGTCAGCGTAACCGGTAACGAGGTATGGATGACCGCCGCAGAAATCGCCGGACTGTTCCATACGGGCGTTCCGGCGGTGAACGCCGCCATCAAAGCCGTGCGCAAGACTGACGTACTGAACGACTACGAGGTGTGCCGCTATATGCCGCTTGAAAACGGACTGCACGCGGATGTTTACTCGCTTGAAATCATCATCCCCGTCACTTTCCGCCTAAACACCTACCACGCCCATCTTTTCCGCCGCTGGCTAATGGACAAAGCACTCGCAAAAGACAAGCATATCGCCTACATGGTATTCGTACATAGCGGAAAAAGCGGTTACTGCTGAAAAGACGATGACAATCAATTAAAAACGGACAGCTTGATGGCTGTCCGTTTTAACTTTAAGATAGTCAATTTGGAATATACAAATTATGTGTTAAAGAATATGAGATATCAAAATTGAGATGGCTTATATAACATCTCATACTTTAATGAGCCACAATCAATGTGCATATCATATTCCGCAATTCCTTTTTCTTGTGCTATATAATGCAAAATTTTCTTGTTGATATTTGAAATTCTCTCTCCATAATAGATTGCTTTAGGAACAATTTTCAGGCTTGTTGCACGAGAATGTGCGGCAGGTTGTTTCTCGGAATGGATAATACGCCATTCATTTTCATATTCCCACTGTGTGGATTTGTGAATAGCCATTTTCAAATGTGATAGTGAATCTATATTTTTAACATCCAGCCCAAAACTCTTTGCTATATACCATTGAATAAAGCTATTTGCATCAAAACGGTCGTTATCATATATAACAGGCAAGATACAACAATTCATTTCTCCTTGTTCTAATAAGAACCTTAAATCATATTCCAATGCAAACCCTTCATGATTTTGAGCATAGTGACTCCACATTATAACAGAATCTATGTTTTCACTTAAACATGCTATCGTAGATACGACCTTTAATGTATCCCCCATTTTTAATAGGATTTCTTTCAATATGTTTTCCATTGCAGCACTAAAAAGAGCTAATGTCAATGGATTTATACCATTACACGATATTACCTGTTTTTTTAAACCTGCCAAATTGTTTCTTCCGAAAAATTGGATTACACTTGGAGGAAAATCAAAATCTTTATTTTCAAGTATCCGTTTGAATTGTTCAAGAAATTCTTCTGTATAACAGGCTCTTATTTGCTCTTGAATATTATCCAAACTATAATAAACAAGAGTGTCATAGGGGTCATTAAACTTATCAGCAGTAACAGCATAAACCAGATCCTTATCAAAAGCATCAAGGTTTAATGCTGAACAACTCCTATATCTATACAGTTTTTGCGGCAACATTGACATCAATGCTGCACTTATAGGATAGATTCGAGATTTTATGTCCTCTTGCTCAATTCCTTCAGGAATTATTGTGGATTCTAACAATTTTGCAAATTCACTCCGAAGCATAATGGTATTTCATTTTTAACCACAAAGGTACGCATTTTATTCCGGAATGCCAGAACATTATTCCAGCGGCTTCCGGTAGTTCGCCTCCAGCAACTCGCGCAGCCCCGATTCCGGGTAAAGCACTTTCCCTGCGAGAAGTATAAAGGGCAGCACCCTGTTGTTACGGTACTCCTGCAAGGTGCGGCGGCTCACGCGGAGCAGCTCCGCCACCTCCTTGTCCGTCAGGTAACGTTCCCCGTCCAGCGGCGGGCGGTAACTATCCAGAAAGGCAGATAACCATTTCGAGCCTTTGCGCATGTTCTGCACCGCAGTGGCGAGCGGCTCGTCCTCCATCGTAAAAACATCGTTGTTCTCGTTTGTCATAACTTCGGATTTAGTGGGTGAATAAATTATCAGATTATTTTCCGCCGGGATAGAGCGTGCCGATAAGCGGTATCAGCCGCCTGACCTCCTCCGGCTTGTAATAGAACCTGCGGTTAATCTGCGAGTAGCCGATAAGCCGCTTGTTGCGCAACGTCTGCAAGGTACGGGGGCTGATTCTCAACTGCCCGCAGACCTCCTCGCCCGTGAGCCATCTTTCCATGCGCCCGCCGTCGCTCTTGCGTCTTAGGGCGGCAACCTTCTCCGATAAGGCGTTGAAAGCAGCCAGCATCATCTCGAAGGTCTTTTTCTCAATAGATACAATTTCCATAACCAAAACATTTCAGAGTTTGCCGCAAAGGTAACGATGCCGCCCCGACGAAGTGCCGTTTCCCGCTGAAAGGCAGTTTGTTGCGCCGTTTGTCCGGGTAACGGAGCCATTTTCCTAAAAAATCTCACGTGAGACACGTAGTGAGTTGTTAAAGCCCCCTTTGTTTATTGCCGAATTTTGTCGCAGAAACAAAAAGAAAGGACTTGGATATGAAAGTGATAACAATGGAAAGTTCCGCCTTCCGTGCATTGACGGAACAGATAGCCGAGATAGCGACGCACATCCGTGCCGCTTCCGGCGAAAAGAAAAGTGAATCCCCCGACAGGCTGCTCACCACCCATGAAGCCGCGCAGTTGCTGAATGTAAGTACCCGCACGCTCCAGCGCATGCGCAGCGAACAACGCATCGGTTATGTGGTGCTGCGCGGCAAATGCCGCTACCGCCGCTCTGAAATCGACCGCCTGCTCGAAGACTGCACCGTCAGCGGTGACGCCGCAACACCCGGAGAGCTGAAACGCAACCATGCACTGCGCACTGGTAGTAACCCGACCAAAGGAAGGAGGAGATAAGTCATGGAACTGCTTACCCGAACGAATTTCGAAGGCTGGATGCGGAAAATCCTCGACCGGCTCGACCGTCAGGACGAACTGCTGCTGGCGATAAAGGCGCAGGAGAGACAGCCTTCCCTGTCCGAAGGCATCCGCCTTTTCGACAATCAGGACTTGTGCCTGCTGCTCCAGATCAGCAAGCGTACCCTGCAACGCTACCGCAGCGAGGGCGCGCTCTCCTACAAGACACTGGGAAAGAAAACCTATTACAGCGAGGCGGACGTGCTGGACTTCCTTTCAAAGCATGTGAAGGACTTCAAGCAGAACGACATCGAGTTCTACAAGGCACGCATCCGCAACCTGTTCAATAAATAACCAATTAAAAAATTTCAAATGGCAAAGAAAAAAGACGAAAAGGACGTGCTGATTGTCCGTGACGAGAAGACGGGCGAAATCAGCGTGGTAGCCGGACTGAACGCGGACGGCTCGCCCAAACGTACTCCCGCAAAAGCGGAGAACTCGCAAAGTTTCCTGCATTTCGACCGCCACGGCGACGTGCTGGACAACTTCTTCAAGAACTTCTTCCGGCAGTGCAAGGAACCCAGCCGCTTCGGTTTCTACCGGATTGCGGCAGCCCAAGCCGACAAGCTGCTGGACGTGATGAAAGAGCTGCTGAAGAATCCCGATGCCAACAAAGAACTGCTCGCACCCCACAAGGTGGACACCTCCGGTTACGAGCAGAAAGTGCAGGAAGAGCAGGCGGCGGAAAAGCAGGAAGCACCGGAACAAAAACAAGACGAAGAAACCCAAAAACAAGAAGAAATGGAACAGAAAAACGAACAGAAACAGGAAAGCCCGCAGGAACAGACACAGGGCAGACGGGGCTACCAGCCCATCGACGAAGAGAAAATCAACTGGCAGGAACTGGAAGAAAAATGGGGCGTGAAGCGCAACGACCTTGAAAAGTCGGGCGACCTTGCCAAGATGCTCCACTACGGCAAGTCGGACTTGGTAAAAGTGACACCCAATTTCGGAGGCGAGGCTTTCGAGCTGGACGCCCGCCTCTCCTTCAAGAGAGACGGCGAAGGGAACATCAGCCTTGTGCCGCATTTCATCCGCAAGGAGCAGAAACTCGACGAGTACAAGGGACACAAGTTCTCCGACGAGGACCGGAAGAACCTGCGCGAAACGGGCAACCTCGGCAGGGTCGTGGACCTCGCGGACAAGGAAACGGGTGAAATCACGCCCTCGTTCGTCAGCATCGACCGCAAGACGAACGAAATCACGGACGTAGCGGCAAGCAAGATACGCATACCGGAGCATATCGGCAAGACGGAAATCACTAAGCAGGAACAAGACATGCTCCGCGCCGGACTACCCGTGCGTGACAAACTCATCGAGCGGAACGACGGCAGGAAGTTCGTCACCACCCTGCAAGTGAACGTGGAGCAACGCGGCGTGGAGTTCGTGCCGGGAACCGGCAGGTCGCCCCGTACCGTACAGGCACAAGAAAGCAAGGAGAAGCCCGCGCAGACGCAGGGTCAGGCTCAGGAAACGGGCAACGGCAAACAACGGCGCAATACATGGACGAACGAGGACGGCAGCATCCGCCCCATCAGCAAATGGAGCGACGTGAATTTCACGGAGCAGCAGAAAGCCGACTACGTGGCGGGCAAAGCCGTGAAGCTGGAAAACGTGACCGATAAGCAGGGATTCCACGCCACGATGTACATCAAGTTCAACCCTGAGAAGGGACGCCCGTACCGCTACGACACGAACCCCGACACGGCACAGAAAGTTGCCCCCTCCAACGAGAGCCGCACGCAGGTGGCGGTGAACAACGAAGGCAAGACCAACGAGGCGACCAAGCACCTGAAAGAGCCGTTGCAAAAAGGACAGACCGCCCCGAAGGACGGGAAGCAGCAACAGCAGCAGGAGAAGCCCCAAGGAAAAAGCAAGGGCATGAAGGTTTAATCCCGTGTCCGCCACTAAATCCAAAGTAACCGTTTATTAACATCAAAGCAAGACAGTATGAAGACAATCATTGCAGAAAAGCCCTCAGTGGCACGTGAAATCGCCCGTATCGTGGGGGCGACAAAGAGAGAGGAAGGATATTTCGAGGGAGGCGGCTACGCCGTGACATGGGCGTTCGGACATCTCGTCCAGCTTGCCATGCCCGATGACTACGGCATACGCGGCTTCGTCCGCGACAACCTGCCCGTCATCCCCGAAACTTTCACGCTCGTTCCCCGTCAGGTAAAGACGGACAAGGGCTACAAGCCCGACAGCGGGGTCATGGCGCAGATAAAGGTCATCGCCGCCCTGTTCGGCAAGAGTGAACAAATCATCGTCGCCACCGATGCCGGTCGCGAGGGAGAGCTTATCTTCCGTTACCTCTACCACTATACGGGTAGCACCACTCCGTTCGTGCGCCTGTGGATAAGCTCGCTTACCGACAAGGCTATCCGCGAGGGGCTGCGCAACCTTCAGGACGGCAGCAGGTACGATAACCTCTACCTCGCCGCCAAAGCGCGGAGCGAATCCGACTGGCTCGTGGGTATTAACGGCACGCGGGCACTCTCCATTGCCGCCGGACGTGGCACGTACTCCGTCGGACGGGTGCAGACACCCACACTGGCGATGGTATGCGAACGCTACTGGGAGAACCGCCGTTTCACGCCCGAAGCCTTCTGGCAACTGCATATCGCATTGGACGGCTGCGGCGATGAGGTCGTGAAGTTCTCGTCCGCCGTCAAATGGAAGGAGAAAGAGCCGGCAACGGAACTATATAATAAGGTAAAGGCTGCAGGTTCCGCCACCATCACAAAAGCCGAACGCAGGGAGAAGACGGAGGAAGCCCCTCTTTTGTACGACCTGACCACACTCCAGAAAGAAGCCAACTCCAAATACGGGTTCACGGCGGAGCAGACGCTCGGCATCGCGCAAAAGCTCTACGAGAAGAAACTCATTACGTATCCGAGAACGGGAAGCCGCTACATTCCCGACGACGTGTTCGCTGAAATTCCGGGACTGCTTGCCTTCATCGGTTCGCAACCCGAATGGAAAGACAAGGTGCAGGCGAAAGCCGAGCCGGTACGCCGCAGTGTGGATGGCGATAAGGTGACGGACCATCACGCCCTGCTCGTCACGGGCGAAAAGCCGCTGTTCCTCTCGAAAGAGGATGCAACAGTGTACCACATGATTGCCGGACGCATGATTGAGGCATTCTCCGAAAAATGCGTCAAGGACGTAACCACCGTTACGGCGGAATGTGCCGGAGTGGAGTTCACAGTCAAAGGCAGCATCATCAGGGAAGCCGGATGGCGCAGGGTGTATGGTGAAGAAAAGGAGGAAATCTCCCTCCCCGACTGGCAGGAAGGCGACACGCTGCCGCTCCGTGCCGCATCCGTCAGTGAAGGCAAAACCAAGCCTAAGCCGCTGCATACCGAAGCCACCCTGCTCTCGGCTATGGAAACCGCCGGAAAGGACATTGAGGACGATACGCTACGTCAGGCGTTGAAGGACTGTGGCATCGGCACGCCCGCCACCCGCGCCTCCATCATCGAGACGCTCTTCGCACGTGGCTACATGGAACGCTGCAAGAAATCGCTTGTGCCTACCGAAAAGGGGCTTGCCCTCTACTCGGTGGTGAAGGCTATGCGCATCGCCAATGCTGCCATGACGGGGGAATGGGAAAAGGAACTGGCGCGCATCGAACGGGGCGAGCTGCCCGCCGACGTCTTCCGCAAGGAGATTGAGGCGTACACGGGGGAGATTACCTCCGAACTGCTTTCGTGCGACAAGCTGTTCGCCCGAAAGGATTCCGGTTGTGCGTGTCCCAAGTGCGGAACGGGCAGGATGCAGTTCTACGGCAAGGTGGTGCGCTGCGACAACACGGAGTGCGGTCTGCCCGTGTTCCGCCTGAAAGCCGGGCGCACCCTTTCCGACGATGAAATCAGGGAGCTGCTCACCAACGGGCGCACGAAGCTGCTCAAAGGTTTCAAGAGCAAGCAGGGCAAGAGCTTCGACGCCATCGTAGCCTTTGACGGGGATTACAACACGACTTTCGTATTCCCCGAAACGAAAAAAGGAAATAAATTTTCCGGGCGGAAGAAATAGTATTAACTTTGCCACTGGTTCAGAGTCATGAATTGTTCTTCGATACGAATTACGCTCATGCTTTGGATTTAGTGGTGGCACTCGGAGGGATACCGAGTGCCTTTTCTTTCTCCTCACAAGTGATTATCCCGGTCATTATCAACCCACTAAATTCAAAGTAATGAACAACAAGAAGAAAAACAAGGGTCAGACCGACTTTTCCTACTACGGTCTGTACCTGCTGGACTACCTCCGCACGAACAAGTTTGAACAGGCTGGCGACAATGCCTTCATTCAGGAACGCGCCGACCGTGCCGCCGAAACGTATGGGCGGGCACGGCTCGAAGGCTATCCCGCCGAGGGCGCGCAGGAGCTGGCGATAGAAACGCTCCTGCATGGTCTGCGCTATTCCAAGTATGCCATCCTCCGTGAAGTCGTGGAAAACGAGTTTACCGATGAAGTACCGGAAGAAAAACGGGAAGCCTTCATCCAAAGACTGCTGCCGCTTGTCGATACCGTCTTTTCCATCTATGACCTTTCGGACGACAATTTCGCCCTCTCGCCCGACTACGACCTGCTCTACACGGAGCTAACGGGAGCCGTCGTCCTTTACATAGAGGAATATGGCGTTTAACCGCAAACAGAAACTGCGGGACAACATCGAGGCGATACGGACGGCTTTCGTCCTTGACAGAGAACAGCGTACACCCACTGCGCGCGAACGCCTGCTGCTGGGGCGTTATTGCGGATTCGGGGGCTTGAAGTGCATACTGAACCCTGCAAAGGAACTGACGGATGCCGTCCACTGGGCGAAATCCGACCTCGAACTGTTTGCCCCGACGGTGGAGCTGCATAAACTGATACGTGAAAACAGCAGGGACGATACGGAGTACAAGCGATATATGGATGCCATGAAGCAGTCCGTGCTGACCGCCTTCTACACTCCGCCGGAGATAACCGGCACTATCGCGGACGTGCTGCACGAACATGGCATACGTCCCGACCGCGTGCTGGAACCGTCGGCGGGCGTGGGCGCATTCGTGGATGCGGTACTCGAAAACAATCCGAACGCCGATGTCATGGCGTTCGAGAAAGACCTGATGACGGGCAAGATTCTGAAGCACCTGCATCCCGACCAAAAGGTAAGGATACAGGGATTTGAGAAGATAGAGAAGCCTTTCATGAACCACTTCGATCTGGCAATCTCCAATATCCCGTTCGGGGATGTAGCCGTGTTCGACCCTGAGTTTTCGGGCAGCCATGATACGGTAAGACGTTCGGCTGCGAGGACGATACACAACTATTTCTTCCTGAAAAGCCTTGATGCGGTGCGTGAGGGCGGCATCGTGGCGTTCATCACCTCGCAGGGCGTGCTGGATTCCCCGTCCAACGCGCCCATACGCGAGTACATGATTCGTAACGCCAACTTGGTGGCAGTCACCCGCCTGCCCAACAACCTCTTCACGGAGAACGCGAACACGGAAGTGGGCAGCGACCTGATTATCCTGCAAAAGAACACCGGCAAGAAACGGGAACTGTACGAGTATGAAAAATTGTTCATACAAACGGAAAAGACGCTAATAGGCAGTTTTGAGAATGGATATGTCAGCAGCATAGGCATGATTTCCAACTCGGATTTAATCAAGAGTACGGACCCTTACGGGAAGCCTGCCTATAAAATCATGCACCGAGGCGACATCGTGCAGCTGGCGGAGGATTTGCGGAAAGATGTATGTGTCGAACTGCCGTTACGTTTGGACAGGGAACGGTATGACAGGTACAGCCTGCATTCGTCGCAAGTGAAAAATACGGCTGTTGAAGCTCCGCCGGCTTCGGCTGCTGCAACCGTAACAAACACCGTAACAGAGGATACTAAGAACACGGAGAACCCGCATCCTGCGGAAGAAAAGCCGGAGGTTGAACCGCACCGACCGAAACATTCGGAAGGTGTGCAACTCTCCCTGCTCGACCTCTGGGGCATGACCGGGGAGGTGCGCAAGCAGGAAACTTCCGCCAACAAGAAAAAGGCGGCGAAGAAAGGAAGTCCGGCAAGGCGTGTGCTGCCCAAACCGCAGGCATCTATTAGCTTCATACCGGAAAATAAGGAAAGCGGGGAAACAGAGCGGGGGACTGTTACCGGACAAGGCGACCCGGAAGATGTGTATGCGGCTATCAACTGGCAAGACAACCCGCCTATCAACGGCTTTTATGAAATGATGATGAACCTCACGCCGGAGCGACGAATGGAACTCCGACGTGAGGCGCAAGGTCATCAGGAAGGACGGCAGCATGTCACGGACATGGAAACGGCTGCGACCTCACTTTTCCCCGAAATGGAAGCGGAAAAGCCAAAGGAGGAAGATACAGACCTGTCGCCGCGTCCTTATCACCGCACACCGGAGATGCACCTGCGTGAAGGGTCGCTGGTGGCAAACAGGGCACATGACATCGGTTATCTGAAAGACATCACTCCCTACGGTGCGACATTTCAACCGCTTGAACTGACCGATTATCATAAAGAGAAAGCATTGCTGTATGTATCACTCCGTGACGCATACGAACGGTTGTACCGCTATGAATCGAACAGACGCGAGGAAAACCCGCAGTGGCGTGAACACCTGAACACCTGCTATGACGAGTTCGTCATGCGCTACGGCAACCTCAACGCCAAGCAGAATGTGAAGCTGGTGATGATGGACGCCGCCGGGCGCGACATCCTCTCGCTGGAACGTGCGGAGAACGGCAAGTTCGTCAAGGCGGACATCTTCGAGCGTCCCGTTTCCTTTTCGGTGGAGACTTACGCCAACATCGGTTCTCCCGAAGAAGCACTCTCCGCATCGCTCAACAAGTTCGGCACGGTCAATCTCGACTACATGCGGGCGATAACCGACGGCACGAAGGAAGAACTACTCAAAGCCCTGCAAGGACGCATCTTCTACAATCCGCTCGTAACCGGTTACGAGATAAAGGACAGGTTCGTCGCCGGGAACGTGATAGAAAAGGCGGAACGCATTGAAAGGTGGATAGGCGACAATCCCGAAAGCGAGCGTATGCCGGAAGTGAAACAGGCGTTGGACGCGCTGAAAGACGCCGAACCGGAGCGGATCGCCTTTGAAGACCTCGACTTCAACTTCGGGGAACGCTGGATTCCCACGGGCGTGTATTCCGCCTACATGAGCCACCTGTTCGGCACGGACGTGAAAATCGCCTACTCCGCCAGTCTGGACGAGTTCTCGGTGGCGTGTGGCTACCGCACCATGAAAATCACGGACGAGTTTCTGGTCAAGGGCTATTACCGGAACTATGACGGCATGCACCTTTTGAAGCACGCCCTGCACAACACCTGCCCGGACATGATGAAATCCATCGGCAAGGATGAACACGGCAATGACATAAAAGTGCGCGACAGCGAGGGCATACAGCTCGCCAACGCCAAGATTGACGAAATCCGTAACGGCTTCTCCGAATGGCTGGAGGAACAGTCACCGCAGTTCAAGGAGCGGCTCACGACGATGTACAACCGCAAGTTCAACTGTTTCGTGCGCCCGAAGTATGACGGCTCGCACCAGACGTTCCCCGACCTCAACCTCAAAGGGCTGGCAAGCCGGGGAATCAAGAGCGTTTACCCCTCGCAAAAGGATTGCGTATGGATGCTCAAACAGAACGGCGGCGGGATATGCGACCACGAGGTCGGAACCGGTAAAACGCTGATAATGTGCATAGCAGCGCATGAAATGAAGCGTCTGAACTTGGCGCACAAGCCGATGATTATCGGGTTGAAGGCGAACGTGGCGGAGATTGCCGCCACCTATCAGGCTGCCTATCCGAACGCGCGGATTCTCTACGCCTCGGAGAAGGACTTCTCGACCGCCAACCGCGTGCGTTTCTTCAATAACATCCGGAACAATGACTACGATTGCATCATTATGTCGCACGACCAGTTCGGCAAGATTCCGCAGTCGCCGGAGTTGCAGCAGCGCATCCTGCAAGCGGAGCTTGACACGGTGGAGGAAAACCTCGAAGTGCTGCGGCAGCAGGGAAAGAACGTGTCGCGGGCAATGCTGAAAGGATTGGAAAAGCGCAAGCACAACCTCGAAGCGAAGCTGGAGAAGGTGGAACACGCCATCAAAACCCGCACGGACGACGTGGTGGACTTCACGCAGATGGGTATCGACCACCTGCTGGTAGACGAGAGCCATGCGTTCAAAAATCTTACCTTCAACACGCGCCACGACCGGGTGGCAGGCTTGGGCAACAGCGAGGGAAGCCAGAAAGCCCTGAACATGCTCTTTGCCATACGCACCATACAGGAGCGCACGGGAAAGGACTTGGGGGCGACCTTCCTCTCCGGAACGACCATCAGCAACTCGCTGACGGAATTGTACCTGCTCTTCAAGTACCTGCGCCCGAAGGAGCTGGAGAGGCAGGACATCCGCTGTTTCGACGCTTGGGCGGCTATCTTCGCCAAGAAGACGACCGACTTCGAGTTCAACGTGACGAACAACATCGTGCAGAAGGAACGTTTCCGCTACTTCATCAAAGTGCCGGAACTCGCCGCCTTCTATAACGAGATTACCGACTACCGCACGGCGGAGGACGTGGGCGTGGACCGTCCCCACAAGAACGAGATTCTGCACCACATACCGCCCACGCCGGAGCAGGAGGACTTCATACAAAAGCTGATGCAGTTTGCCAAGACGGGCGACGCCACGCTGCTGGGCAGACCGCCGCTCTCGGAAACGGAGGAGAAGGCGAAGATGCTTATCGCCACCGACTACGCGCGGAAGATGGCTCTGGACATGCGCATGATAGACCCGCATTACGAGGACCATCCGGACAACAAGGCTTCCCACTGTGCCAAGATGATTGCCGAGTATTATCACAAATACGAGGCGCAGAAGGGCACGCAATTCGTCTTCTCGGACTTGGGTACGTATCAGCCGGGCGATGGGTGGAACGTGTACAGCGAGATAAAGCGGAAACTGACGGAGGACTACGGCATACCGGCTGCCGAAGTGCGTTTCATTCAGGAATGCAAGACGGACAAGGCACGCAAGGCGGTGATAGACGCCATGAACGCCGGGACGGTGCGCGTGCTGTTCGGCTCCACCTCCATGCTCGGAACGGGCGTGAACGCGCAGAAACGGTGTGTGGCAATCCATCATATCGACACGCCGTGGCGACCGTCCGACCTGCAACAACGTGACGGGCGCGGCGTGCGTGCCGGCAATGAGATTGCCAAACACTTCGCCGGAAACAACGTGGACGTAATCATCTACGCAGTGGAAAAGTCGCTCGACAGCTACAAGTTCAACCTGCTTCACTGCAAGCAGACGTTCATATCGCAGCTCAAGAGCGGGGCGTTGGGCGCGCGTACCATCGACGAGGGAGCGATGGACGAAAAGTCGGGCATGAACTTCTCGGAGTACATGGCACTGCTTTCGGGCAACACCGACCTGCTCGACAAGGCGAAGCTGGAAAAGCGCATCGCCTCGCTCGAAGGGGAACGCAAATCGTTCAACAAAGGCAAGCGCGATTCGGAGTTCAAGCTGGAGTCCAAGACGGGCGAACTGCGGAACAACATCGCCTACATCGAAGCCATGACGGAGGACTGGAACAAGTTTCTTTCCGCCGTTCAGACCGACAAGGACGGCAACCGCCTCAATCCTGTCAAAGTGGACGGGGTAGATTCCGCCGACGAGAAGGTTATCGGCAAGCGTTTGCAGGAGATAGCTAAGAACGCCACAACCGGAGGGCTTTATCAGCCCGTCGGCGAGCTTTACGGCTTCCCGATAAAGGTGGTCAGCGAAAGGATACTCAAAGAGGGGCTGGAGTTTACCGACAACCGCTTCGTGATTGAGGGAAACTACAAGTACACCTACAACAACGGGCATCTGGCAATGGCGGACCCGGTAGCCGCCGCACGCAATTTCTTGGGTGCGCTGGAGAAGATACCTTCCACCATCGACCAGTACAAGGCAAAGAACGAGGTGCTGGAAAAGGAGATTCCGCAGTTGCAGGAGATAGCGGGCAAGGTATGGAAAAAGGAGGACGAACTGAAACAGTTGAAATCCGAGCTTGCCGCGCTTGACCGCAAGATACAGTTGGAACTTGCTCCGCCCACGCCGGAAGTCGCCGAAAAGGAGAATGACAGTCAGCAGGTCAAGCCGATTACGGAAGGGATACGAAGTGTAAATCCGCAACCTGCCGAAGATGCCTTGCAGATACACAGTCCGGTGAATGAGTGTATTCCTGTGGGTAATTTCATTGCCGACCATATTATCACCGGGCGTCCGGGATTATATGTGAAAGATGAAAACCGATCGAAGGGGATGAAAATATAAGTTATAACCATACTTCTATGTAATTAAAACAAATTATGCCTGATATAATCCCCTTTTATTTTTTCTCCCCAATATAATATAAAATAGATGTCGATTGAACAATACATTCAATCGACATCTATACTACATTTTATCGGTGATTTTTAGATGTAAATCTAATATCTATTGATACCATCGTTTAAGCGTTTATAATTTGTTTATATTCTGTTGGTGTTTGTCCTGTATGTTGCCGGAAAAACTTCGTAAAGAAACTTTGGTTAGGAAAGTTCATCATATCAGAAACTTCTAATACGTTGAGAGATCTCTTTTGCAGTAAGCGTTTACTTTCTGCTATCACGAAATCAACAATCCATTGTCGGGCATTACGTCCGCTGGCTTGCTTAATAAGCACTGTAAGATATTTAGAAGTAACACACAAGCGATCTGCATAAAAAGACAACTTGCGCTCCCGTTTGCAATGCTCATCAAGTAACAGGATAAACTTTCTTAGCATTTCGTTTGCATACTTGTTACTGTGAGTTCCATATATATTTTGAACTGTTTCGGAGAGGATTGTATAAAAAATAATGCATAAGTAGTTTTGGATTATCTCTTTCTTTAGCATGGTGGCATTGCGTTTCATAACCTCCTTCATAAGGTGAAACAGAGTAATCAACTCATTTAAAATTGTCCCTTGCAATCTATAGCAAGGATTTTTGTCAATTTGAAATTTGAAGTCTAATAAAAGAAGCGTATTATTCAGTTGAGCTATATAATCGCTATTCTGGCTTAATAAACAGATAATATATAAATCTTTGCTATACTGTAATACTTTCCATGTATTGTTGCGTTTCAATATGATGAACATTCCTGATTGGATAGTAAATGTTCGTTCATTAATTTCCAATGTCAGTTCACCATCAATGCAACAGCATATCATACTGTCGCAAGCTAACCTGTGCACTTCCGACAAATTTTTCAAGTTAGTCTTTAATGCAGTTTCATTTATTTCAATAAATCCGAAACTTTCATAGACATTGTACCCTAATTGCGAAAGAGTCGTCACATCTATATCTCTCATACTGATTCCCATAATATAAATCTCATTTAGGTACAAATATAGGTCTTTTTCCGATTTTACCCGTATCGACATAGAAAAAGTGGAAATTTAGAGCAGGTTATATGACTTTTATTTTCTGCATCCTACATTTTTTGCAGGAACTTTGCAAAAAATTTAAGTTATAATTTTAAGCGTATGAAACAGAAGTATTTCAATGTTTGCTGTATGTTGTTCATTTGTACACTTACAGTTGGATGCACAGAAGGGAAAAAGGCAGAAGAACATGCCCAGTCCGTAGAAGTGATTTATCCCAAATTGACCGATGAAACAAAAATCAATGTGTTAACTGGTATTGTAAAAGAAAACTCTACATTAAATCTTGCTTTTGAGACTGCCGGAAGAATTGAAGTCATTCAAGTAAAAGAAGGTGATTATGTGAAAGCCGGACAAGTAATAGCCCGATTGAATGATGAAGATTACGAGTTGTCCGTAAAAGCCTTGCAAACCCAGCGAGATTTGGCTTTCCGTGACGCCGAGCGAAAGAAAAAGATGTTTGAACAAAAAGCGCTTAGCGGCAATGAATATGAAGCAGCTCAAACAAAACTGGAAAACTTGGATGCCCAATTGGAACTTCAAAAGAATAAGTATGATTATACAACTCTGAAAGCACCTGTGAACGGTTTTATCCAAAAAGTAAATATGCATAAAGGAGAATTAGCGGGTGTTGGCAGTTGCATAGTAACCTTGCTTGATTTAAGTAAAATGGAAGTTGAAGTCGGATTGCCTTCCGAATTGTATCATAAGCGTTCATTGTTTGGTGAAGTAACTTGCTCCTTGAGCGGAACCCCTGAAAAAAGATATGTATTGGATGAAATGAAAGCGGTGGTCAAAAGCGATGGTAACCAATTATACAAGGTACTTTTCCGTATGAAAGACATCGAAGTGGATGAAATAACCGCCGGAATGAATGTGGAAGTTCATATTCCTATAAAAACCGGGAATCAAGAAATTTCTCTCATGCTGCCCTCTTCCTCAGTTTGCAAAGATGCTATCGGCTCTCCTTATGTTTACATTGTTAATTCGGAGAATACCTTAGATAAAGTGGCAATCTCAGTGATAGGCATAGAAGGTAATTATATATGTGTGCGTGGAGAATTGCCTTCCGGAAGCAAAGTTGTGAAAGCCGGCGTACCCTCTCTACATAAAGGGCAGAAAGTGAAAATTATCCAAACAAATTCACCAACCAATAAAGGAGGTCTGATCTGATGGATATATCGACTTATTTCATTAAGCGACCAACATTATTCTGGTCGCTGATGGCAATCATTGTGCTCGGAGGAATCTATTGTTATATCAAGATGCCTAAGTTGGAAGATCCGGCGGTAGGGGTGAAAGAAGCGATTGTTGTGACACAATTTCCCGGCGCTTCGGCTCATGAAGTGGAATTACAAGTGACTTCGGTGTTGGAAAACGAGTTGCGTACATTGCCCGAAGTAAAGAAAATCACCTCCGAGTCGAGCGACGGCATGTCGAAAATAAATGTAACCTTAGAGGACAATGTTTTTCAAGACATCATCCAACAGCGTTGGGATCTATTGCGGCGTAAGGTAGAGAGTGCTGCAACAAGGCTTCCTCATGGTTGTGCTGCTCCCATTGTAATGGATGATGTGGCAGACGTGTATGGCATGTTCTATGCTGTCACCACTACGGAATATGACTATCCGGATATGTGGAAATGGACGGATTATATAAAAAGGGAATTATTAGCCGTACCGGGAGTACGGCGTATTGAAATAAAAGGCGACCCGCAACAGTGCATTGACATTACGCTGACGAAAGGACAAATAGCCCGTAACGGCTATCTTCCTACCATGATTATGAGTGGAATAAAGAGTGCTACATCGGCTGTTCCTGCCGGTTCTTACCAAACAATGGATCAGGAAGTCAGTTACCGGGTAGGCGGAAAAGTGGAAACTGAGGGGGAAATAGAAAACCTGCTTCTTAAAACCATAGACAAGCAGCAAATCCGATTAGGGGATATTGCCGAAGTAAAACGAACGATAAGTGAACCGCAAACCGGAGGAATTTGGGTAAACAACAAACCCGCATTGGGATTGATGATAACTACCGAAGATGATGTGAATGTGGTAAATGTCGGCGATGCCGTAGAAGAACGTTTGGCAGAATTGAAAAAAGATATACCCGCCGGATTCGATATCGAAAAGATATATTTTCAGCCTAAATTGGTAAAAGCCGCCACCAACGGATTTATGGTGAATCTTGTCGAATCGGTCTTGATTGTCATTCTTGTACTCATGTTTACGATGGGGTTACGCCCCAGTTTGATTATAGGTGCGGGACTGATACTTACAATTGCTGCTTCTTTCCCGTTCCTGCTATGTTTCGGAACAACCATGCAACGTATCTCATTAGGCGCATTTATCGTGGCAATGGGTATGCTGGTGGATAATGCTATTGTGGTTATGGACGGTATCTTGGTAGATAAGGCGAAAGGGCTTCCTCCTAAACGCTATTTGTTTGACATTTGTAAAAAGACGGCAATACCTTTACTCGGTGCTACAGCCATTGCTTCGGTTACCTTTATTGAAGTATTTTTGGCAAAGAACTCTGCCAGCGAATATGCCAGCGATCTTTTCCTGGTGATTACAATTTCCTTGTTGCTTTCGTGGGTACTGGCGTTGACTCAAGTTCCGATGTTCAGCAAACTGTTTTTGCCTGCGCGTTATAAGAAACAGGACAACGCAAAGAAAAAAACGTCATTAGGTGACCGTATCAATCACAAAATGAAAGATTTTATCACTTTAACGGTCAATCATAAATATGTGACAACGGGTATTGCCATCGGTTTATTTGTAATTGCTTGTTGGGGAATGCGCTTTGTTAAAAATTTGTTTTTCCCTGATGGCGACTATAACCAATTTGTAGTGGAATATCAAATGCCTGCCGGAACTTCTGCCGACAAAGTAAAACAAGACCTTCACGACATTACCGAAGAACTGTTGAAGAATCCCGAAATACATAATGTATTCACCTTTCAAGGCGGTGCACCCGCACGATATTGTTTGCTTCGACCGATGAATGGCGGCGGTTCCACTTATGGAGAGTTTCTTATAGACTGTGAGGATTATGAAGCGATATGCCGTGTCATGCCGCACGTACGTCAATTGATCCGCGAAACTCATCCTGAAGCATACGTTCGCCTTCGTAAGTACAATTTTTCGATTCAGACATCGCATACCGTAGAGGTACAATTCACAGGACCCGATCCCGCAATTCTTAAAGAACTGTCGGCAAAGGCGGAAGCCATTATGCGCCGCAATCCTTACATAGATGAATTAAGTGTAAGCAATGATTGGAAATTCAACACAAAAGCACTTTTTGCCCGTTATAACCAGCAGAATGGATATAGTGCAGGTATTCAACGGAGTGATATAGGCAATTCTTTGCAAGCCGCAGGTTTAGGATTAACAGCAGGCGCTCTTTATGAAAACAATCGCATAGTACCTGTTTTCCTGAAAGTGCGTAATGATGACGGAAGCCGCCTGACGGATGCTGCTGAGATTCCGGTATTCAGTGGGATGCCTAATGTGCAGTTGGATGACAGCGACTTGTCAGGACTGATAAGCGGTAACATGGATGCTGCGGAAGTGCAAGACAAAATGTACCGGAGCGTTCCGCTTTCTGTGGTAACAGACAATATAGAATTGGGCTGGGAAGAAGGTGTAGTACGGCATTATGACGGTCAACGCGCCATTGAAGCACAAGCCGATCCTGATATGGAATATACCTCCAACAACGCCTACGAGTATATGCGTGAAGAAATAGAGAATATTTCACTTCCCGATGGCTATAAGATGAACTGGTTAGGTGAAAAGAAGTCGCAAGGAGAATCAAGAACCAAAATTTTGGATTTTGTTCCATTGATTATGGTATGTATATTGATTGTTTTATTACTTCTGTTTGGTAGTTGGAAAAAGGTATTGGTCATTATATCCTGTCTGCCGTTTGTATTGATAGGTATCAGTCCGGCACTTATAGTCAGCCAGCGTCCGTTTACCTTCCTTGCCATTATCGGTATTTTAGGATTAATAGGCATGATGGTGAAAAATGCGATTGTACTTGTCGATGAAGTAACAAGGCAAATAAGGGAGAAGATACCACCTTACGAAGCACTTATTGCAGCTACCGTCAGCAGAATACGTCCGGTGACTATGGCTTCCCTGACAACTATTTTAGGAATGCTTCCTTTGCTTAATGATCCGATGTATGGTTCATTGGCTGTAACTATCATGAGCGGATTGACAGCCGGTATCATCCTTACCCTTTTCTTGCTGCCGTCCTTGTACGCCATTGCATTTAAAATCAGTAAACCTCAAATAAAGTAATAAATGAAAAGAAATATATTAATTGCTCTCTTGACATTGGTTATAATACCATTGCAAGCCCAAGAATTGACATTACAAAAATGCCGGGAATTGGCATTAAAGAATAATGAAGCCATTCAAAAGGCGAATATTGAAGTTCGGCAGGCAAAATTGGATAAACAGATTGCTACGACATCTTATCTACCCAAACTGTCGGGCAATGCCACCGGAGCTTATCTGACAGATAAAGAAACTGATATGGGTAAACTTTCTTTCGATGGAGTGTATATGGCAGGATTTTCCATTCAACAGCCGATTTTTATGGGTGGAAAGATTGTTGCTACGCACAGAAAAGCTAAAATAGGACAGGAAATGGCGAAAGAGAACCAACGTTTAAAACGTCAGCAAGTTATTTCCAAGACAGATAATATCTATTGGAACTATGTAGCGGTGAAAGAAAAAGTAGAACTCTTGAAACAATATATTCTACATTTGGACAGCGTTTATGCAAATACTAAAGTCAAAGTGGAAAATCAATTTTCTACTGAAAGTGACCTGTTGCGCATAAATTCCTATATAAGTCAGGCAAAATATAACTTGCAAAAAGCTGAGAATGGATTGGGAATTTGCAAAATGGCTTTGTGCAGTCATATTGGCTTGCCGATGGATTCCCCTGTTTTTATACAGGAAACAATAGCAAGCATAAAGTCGACTGTCAATGAAAGTCAAATTCCTTCAGGTACTATTTTCAACCGACCGGAGTTTACTTTACTTCAACATCAGGTATCAGCCAATGAGCAAGACGTAAGGATTACCCGTTCGGAATTTCTCCCTACTTTAGGATTAGGGCTTGGATATAACTGGATGGGGAATATAAAGTATAAGATGTTTTCCGAAGATGAAGCCGGGAACAGAAAGGTGAACAGCGGTACTTTCGATACGCATACAGGAAGCATCATGCTTTCTTTGTCGATACCTCTTTTCCATTTCGGCGAAGGGATAAAGAAAGTAAAACGGGCGAAACTGAATGTGGATATTGCCCGGCTGGATATGCAGGAAAAACAACGGCAGATGGAGGTCGAAAAAGAACAGGCAATTCGTAATTTATATGATGGCAAGGCGATGATTAAAGCTGCGATGATAAGTCAAAACCAAGCGGAAGAAAATCTGCGTATCATGCGTATACGCTACGAAGAAGGCTATGCCATTCTTACCGATCTTATGGATGCACAGAATGTATGGCAAGAAGCGAACTTTTCTGTCATTGAAGCCCTGACACAATATAAAGTGTATGAAACTGAATACAAATATGCGATTGGCATATTGAAATGACAAGACATGAAATAACTCGTCCGAGGTTGGTAAAAGCGGCTGCTGGCGGGTTAGAATATCAAAAGCCTTGTAAGAATCAACGGATAAACCTACTGTGATATGAGTCAGGGTGAATTTGTGAAACATCAAGAGCTATCAGCTATAGAAGAAAGCAAAGGGTATCTCTCTTTTGACAATTTGCAGGATGTCAGCGGATTGAGTTTTATTGAACTGTCCGCCATAATAGGTTTGCTATTGAAAGAAAGACGAATCGAGCTATGGGCTATCACTTATAGGGGAAGGGATAACACCTACGGATCTCGTGCGGAAGAGCTGTTTGGGAAATTTACGTATTTGCTGTTCGACAATTTCATACGGGAACGAAGCGTGAGTTTTTACGCTTCTGAATTGTGCGTGACATTAAAGTATCTGTCCGCAGTCATAAAACAGACAAGTTATAAGACACTGGTCGTATGGATAAAGGTACTGGCGTTTAAAGAAATGGAACAGAAGCTTCGTCATTCACAAGCGTGCATCAAGGAAATAGCGTATGATATGAATTTCCCGAACGTTTCTTTTTTTGGTAAATCTTTCAAAAAGCACAGCGGAATTTCACCATCGCATTATCGCCAAACATTCGTAGGAACCCGATTGAAGAATAGATTTGAATGAAGTGTAACCATATAAATTTAGAGGTATGTATAAAGCAATTATTGGAGAAAATGCGGGCAAGGTATGGAGATTTCTATACGGCTCCACGAATCACAGGAGCAAGTTCAATGAAATAAAAGAAGGTACAGGACTTTCCGATACGGAACTGGCGACTGCCATAGGATGGCTGGCGCGTGAAAACAAAATTCAGATAGATTGCGAACAACAGAAAGGAGGAGATAAGACGCTTTACTTCTACCTCATGCTGAACGTGTATTTCTGATGAAATATGTCCCAGAGTGAGCAAAAGAAAAAGTGTACTATAACACTTTCTCTTCGACTTACCAATTTGTTAATTGTGGACAACTCGTAAGTCAAGACAATTTGCGGTTTGTTCGATAAATGATTATATAATGTAACCCTATTGCTGGCAGTAGGATATATAAATGCACATCCTTGATAGATAAATACCATATTACCATACAAATAGCCAGACGTTGGTGTCGTCTAAGCTGATTAAGACAGCGGCAGCATATGCAATCGAGTCGACTGCCGAAGATGCAGGCTTAAACCCTGCCGCCAACACTTTTTACCGGAATAAGTTAGCTATCTTTCAATTATATCTAAAATGAATTTATCTCAGAAAATCCATAATAGTAAAACTACTGTTTTTCTATGTGTTAAATTTATTTTTACCGCTATTTGCCTGTCTGCATTCCTTCCTGCTGGTGCACAGATACAGGATAGGGAGAATGGATTGACCATTGATGCAGACAGTGTGCGTATGGAATTTGACCGAGCACCATATTTTGGACTATATAAAGATAATTATTTCATTTTTGGAGCTCCTATTGGCTCTAAAGCAACAAAACAGAATACAAATGCGAAATTCCAAATATCAATAAGACAGAAATTAACCAAGTCCATCTTACCGGGAGGTACATATCTGTATTTATGCTATACACAAAAAGTTTTTTGGAATGTACTTGAAGAATCTCTCCCTATGATAGATTTGAACTTTAATCCCGGTATAGGACTGGCAAAACCTGTTTTTAAGAATGGAAAATACATTGGCAAATTCATATTCCAGATTGAACATGAAAGTAATGGTCGTGACTCTATTGAATCAAGGTCTTGGAACAGGTTCAGTTTCGGCTGTGACTTGCTTATAACAAACAATTTCTTGGCTCACGCTAAAATTTGGATTCCGTACATTGATGGCGAGAACAACAAAGACCTCCTCAGATATGCAGGTATAGGGCAAATCGGAATGGAACTAATGTCAGATGACCGCCGGTGGCGAGGAAGCCTTGTTCTCGTTAAACAGAAAACATGGCGGCTTGATTTTAATACAATTGTAGAAGTATCATGGCAATTTTCCCGTAAAGCAGATTGGAACCTATTTGCACAATACTATAATGGTTATGGTGAGGGATTGCTTGACTACAACAAATTCTCTTCTCATCTAAGAACAGGAATAGTTATACGTCCGAAGTTTTTTAGTAATTATTAATAAAATGGATTAAATGCAGGCTCATGAAAAAGTTCTATATGAAAACCAATTATCGTAAATCGATAGGACTTGGGTATATAATAATTTTTATACTGATTGGTCTAATCGGATATAAATGGTATAGTGAATGGGATGAAGTTGAAAAACTCGAATTACAGAACCAGCAAATAGATAAGTTTCGAAAAGAGATAAACAACATCCATATTCAACTGATAGAGTTTTCGCTATTGAGTGAAACTGTATTGGAATGGGATGATAAAGATTTGAAACATTACCATGCCCGACGTCTGGCAATGGACAGTATGCTCTGCCGTTTCAAAACCACATATCCAGTTGAACGTATCGACAGCGTGCGCCATCTTCTTGCAGACAAAGAGCAACAAATGCACGGTATTGTTAAGATTCTTAACGAACAGCAAGCCCTCGATGAGGAAATTGCCCGTCAAGTCCCTGTAATCATGCAGAAAAGTGTACAAGAACAGCCCAAGAAGCTGAAACGGAAAGGTTTCTTGAGTATCTTCGGCAAAAAGGAGGAAGCAAAACCCACTGTGACCACCACGATGCTCCGTTCACTCAATCAGAATATAATTTCAGAGCAACAGGCGCAAAGCCGACGTTTGTCGGAACATGCCGACAGCCTTGCCGCACGAAATGTGGAACTCAACCGACAATTGCAAGAACTGGTTATTCAAATGGACGAGATAGTGCAAGCCGACTTACAAAAGCGAGAAGCGGAAATAGCCTCCATGCGGGAACGGTCTTTTATTCAGATTGGTGGATTAACAGGATTCGTCCTAATGTTATTAGTTATTTCCTATATCATCATTCATCGAAATGCCAATCGCATCAAACAGTACAAACTGAAAACAGCGAGTCTAATCGGACAGTTGAAGCAGTCCGTTCTACAAAATGAGGCATTGATGGTTTCCCGCAAGAAAGCCGTGCATACTATAACTCATGAACTGCGTACACCACTGACAGCAATAACGGGATATGCTGGGTTGATGCAGAAGGATAGCAACCCGGATAAAATCGGGATGTATGTTCGCAACATTCAGCAATCTTCTAACCGGATGCGCGAAATGCTTAACACCCTACTGAACTACTTCCGTCTGGATAGCGGAAAAGAGCAGATGAATGTCTCTCCATGCCGGATTTCCACAATTGTAAATACTCTTGAAGCGGAATTTCTTCCCATAGCCATAGACAAGGGGCTGGCTCTGACGGTGAAGAACCGGAAGGACGCCTTTGTTCTAACAGATGGGGAACGTATCTTGCAAATAGGAAATAATCTGCTGTCAAATGCCATCAAGTACACGGAGAACGGGGGTGTTTCTCTGATAACGAAATATGATAACGGCATTCTAAGGCTTGTGGTCGAAGATACGGGTACAGGTATGACCGAAGAGGAACAACAACGTGTGTTTGGTGCGTTTGAGCGTCTGTCAAACGCCGTTACACAGGACGGCTTCGGGCTGGGACTTGCCATCGTACAGCATATCGTGACGATGCTGGACGGTACCGTCCGGCTGGAAAGTGAGAAAGACAAAGGCAGCCGTTTCACGGTAGAAATTCCCGTTGAAGCAGCCGAAGAACAACCCGAACGGATGCCCCGACCTTTTGTCCGTTACAATGGGAAATACCACGATGTTATCGCCATCGACAACGATGAGGTGTTGCTCCTGATGCTGAAAGAAATGTACGCTCAGGAAGGAATACACTGCGATACCTGCTCCAATGCTTCAGATCTGATGGAGATGATACGCCGTAAAGAATACGGCTTGTTGCTTACCGACTTGAACATGCCGGAAATAAATGGATTCGAGTTGCTGGAACTGCTGCGCACCTCTAATGTGGGTAATTCAAAGAAAGTTCCGGTAATCGTGACAACCGCTTCCGGAAGTTGCAACAAGGAGGAACTTATAGAAAGAGGATTTGCTGGTTGCCTGTTCAAGCCGTTCTCCCTGTCGGAACTGTTGGAGGTTTCCGACCGTTGTGCCGTAAATGATGCGCAGGACGGAACACCGGACTTTTCAGCACTCTTGTCATACGGCAATGAATCCGTGATGCTGGATAAACTGATAACGGAAACCGAAAAGGAAATGCAGGCGGTAAAGGATGCCGAAGGCAGGAAAGACCTGCGGGAACTGGATGACCTGACACACCATTTGCGCAGTTCGTGGGAAATACTCCGTGCCGACCAGCCGTTGAGGGAACTGTACGGATTGCTTCATGAAGACGGCATTCCCAAAGACGAAGCACTCCGCCATGCCGTGAATGCCGTACTTGATAAAGGGACGGAGATTGTCCGGCTGGCAAAAGAAGAAAGGAGAAAGTACGATAATGGATAAGACAAGGATAATCGTGGTGGAAGACAATATCGTGTACTGCGAGTTCGTCTGCAACCTGCTGGCACGGGAAGGCTTCCGTACCTTGCAGGCTTACCACCTGTCGAAAGCCCGCAAACTGATAGCGGAGAGTGACGATGACGATATAGTGCTTGCCGACCTCCGATTGCCGGATGGCGATGGCATCGACTTGCTGCGGTGGATGCGCAAGGCAGGAAAGATGCAGGCGTTCATCATCATGACCGATTACGCCGAGGTGCATACCGCAGTGGAATCCATGAAACTCGGCTCGATAGACTATATCCCCAAACAGCTTATGGAGGACAAACTCGTACCACAACTCCACAATATCCTGAAAGAACGGCGAAACGGGCGAAACCGTATGCCCGTGTTCTCCCGTGACGGTTCGGCGTTCCAAGCCATCATGAAGCGGATAAGGCTGGTAGCCCCCACCGAAATGAGCGTGCTGATATTCGGGGAGAACGGCACGGGCAAAGAGCATATCGCCCACCTGCTGCATGAGAAGAGCAGGCGTTCGGGCAAGCCGTTCGTGGCGGTGGACTGCGGCTCGCTCTCCGCACAGCTTGCGCCGTCGGCATTCTTCGGACATGTCAAAGGTGCATTCACGGGTGCGGACAGCACCAAGAAAGGCTATTTCCATGAAGCGGAAGGCGGCACGATGTTTCTGGACGAAGTGGGCAATCTCCCATTGGAAACGCAGCAAATGCTGCTGCGTGTCATACAGGAACGGAGATACCGCCCTGTCGGAGACAAGACAGACCGGAGCGCGAACGTGCGTATCATTGCCGCCACCAACGAGGATTTGGAGAAGGCAGTAAGCGAGAAGCGTTTCCGGCAGGACCTGTTATACCGTCTGCGTGACTTCGAGATAAACATTCCTCCCCTGCGCGACTGTCAGGAGGACATCCTGCCGCTGGCAGAGTTCTTCCGTGAGACAGCCAACAAAGAGTTGGAGTGCAGCGTTACCGGTTTCGATGCCGCAGCCAAACAAACATTGCTGATACACACGTGGTCGGGCAATGTGCGTGAGTTGCGGCAGAAAATCATGGGTGCGGTATTGCAGGCACAGGAAGGTGTGGTCACAAAAGAACATCTGGAACTTGCCGTGAACCAACCAACTTCTCCCGTCAGCTTCGCTTTACGCAACGATGCGGAAGAAAAAGAAAGGATTTTGCGTGCCTTGAAACAAGCGAACGGAAACCGCAAGATTGCCGCCGAGTTGCTCGGAATAGGCAGGACAACGCTGTACAGCAAACTTGAAGAATATGGATTAAAGTATAAATTTCAGCAATCGTAGCCCGCAATTCGTTGTAATTGGCTATCTTTGCATTAACAATAATATAGGATGAGAATAGATAGAGAAAATCCCAATAAATATCCTGATGAAACCGATGCGAGTTATAATGCTCGCAAACTTTGGTACGCATTTAAGGACGCTATATTTTATAAGAATCGCTTTTTTGTAAAACATGAATTACTGGATGTACTTTCAATATATATATCAAACAATATTATTGAAGTACCTTCTGGCAAAACATATTTTAGAGCAAGAATTATAGATGATAGTTGTATAAATGACCATATGATATATAAATGTTATAGTGCGTCTGATAGTGAACAGCTGAATACAAGTTATCACAGTAAGTCTAATCCTTTCAAGGGTCTCACAAAAGAGGCTTCTTTTATTCCGCCTAAAGAAGTGAAAGTTTCAGGAGGGCGTGCAAATCCTAAATATGTTCGGTATCTTTATGTTTCAGAAAGTCCTACAACAACTTTATTTGAAGTGCGACCTTTTATATTTGATGCTGTAAATATTGCACAAATAAGAGTTAATAGTCCGCTTAAAATCGCTAATATTGCTGTTGATCTTGAGTTATCGAAAAATAAAGATGCAACAATAGAAATGTATGTTATGGGAATGATACAAGGAGCATTCTCTAAACCTACTAACAATCCTGATGATTATATTCCCACCCAGATAATAACAGAGTATATTAAAAGCCTTGGATATGAAGGAATACGGTATAATAGTTCACTACATTCAGGAGGTGTAAATTTGACTATATTTAACCATGATAAGTGCGAAGCCATATCTTCACAAGATTTTAGAATTGAGGATATAAAGATAACAGCAAGAGCAGCATTTGGGTGTGCAGATTATCAAGGAGATTTGGCATATATTAAAGACAATGAACCGCTGTATCTTGATTATGAAAAGCTAACATTAATAAAAAAATAATATTTATTCAGCAGAAAGAAGTGATTAATATATTCAAACACATTGATAGGCTAATTTGAGAAAAAACAGTTCGAACCAAAGTGGAGAAAATACGTATAGCTTCTTGAAATTCAAAATAACGTGTTATCTTTGCATGACATTTGAGAAATAAACGGCGATTGGCAAGCCTTTCGCCGCCGATATATAGACATAAGACCGCAAGGCGTTTCTAATGGAAATCTGGAAAATGGACATTGAAAGGAACTATTGCGTGACTGCTTATGCTATGCCTACGCATAGCGTGCATTCACCTATTCCTTTCAAGGCATTCCAGAGCCTCCATTAGAAGTAGTGTGGATTGCACGCTACTTTTTTACCCTTGCCTAACGAAAGGAAACGATTATGGGCAAAGTTCAGATTCTTGCCGTCCTCTCAATGGACGGGTGTCTTTCTTCCGAGTTATATAGCAAAGCGTGTAAAGAACTGCGCCTTGATAATTGCGGCATCAATGAAATAAGGGATAACGCGCTTTATCATATCACGCCGAACTATTCCCTTTCCATGCTGGATGGCTGGCGAAAAGACGGCACGGATATCTGTTACCTCGCAGAAGCCACTCCCGATAAAACGGAATATATCAACGGTCTGCTGCGTATGCGGGTGGTGGACGAAATCATCCTCTATACCGTTCCTTTCATATCGGGAACGGGACGGCATTTCTTCAAGTCGGTTCTGCCCGAAACACAGTGGACGCTTACCTCACAGAAAAACTATCCAAACGGCGTGTGCCGCAATATCTACACATGCGTTAAACACCCAAAATAATCAGAATGTACCGTTGCCGAACATTCCTATTTCCCAAAAATGAAAGAATGTACGGATAATGAACATTTTAAGGTAGCCATAATTCGCTTCCGACAAAAGATATTAAATTTTATCACATTGAAATCCAGTACTTTAAGAAAAAAGTGCCGGATTTTCTATTTTTTAGGTCGTGCTATTTGCTGTTTCCATTCATGTGCGCACACAGTAAACTGAGTGTAAATTTTCAAAATTGACAGGACATGAATTATTTCTTATTGGCGGAAACCGAGTTCTTCCGCCGGATAAACGAAGCCGGGGACTGCAATATGGAAACGGCATATATGGCTTTCGCCACCCAAGTGATAGAACTGTGCAGCAACAATGCGGACACGGAGCGCACCCTTATCGCGCTGGCTTATATTGAAATTGAATTGCAGCACCATCCCGTGCGTAATCTTCCTGAAGAAAAGAAGGAGGTTGCCGCCTACATCAGCAAGGCTCTCTCTTTCGTGAGGAAGATGCAGAAGTTCCTTGCCACGCCCCAAGTGCCACCACTATTATCCGCTTACCCATCCGCCGACCACACAACCGGAAATCCCGCCCTGCCCCTGCGATGGACAGGGAATGCCATCGACCTCGTGGAACTTATCTACGGCATCAGCGAGATGGGCTGCATCAACAACGGCAAGATGCCGCTCAAACAGCTTGCCCCGCTTCTCTACAAGATTTTCGGTGTGGAATCAAAGGACTGCTACCGCTTCTACGTTGACATCAAACGCCGGAAAAGCGAAAGCCGTACCTACTTCCTTGACAGGATGCAGGAAAAACTCAACGAGAAGATGCTGCGGGATGAGGAAATGGAACGGATGAGAAGATAAAAACAGAATATATGAATCAGGGGGCGACATTATGCCGTCCCCTGATTCTTTAGAGATTATAACCAAGAATCCATATTTCATACGCTATTGCCCCGAAAGTCAGTCAAAAGCATTATCTTTGCATTCATGTTATTGACTTGTATATGAATATAGATAACCTCGACATAATAAAACAACTGACAGCCGAAAAGGAAAATGAAAAGGTGGAGTTCAAGGAAACCACCGGTCAGTTGGAGCGTGGCATGGAAACGCTTTGCGCCTTTCTTAACGGAGAGGGTGGCACGGTGCTGTTCGGAGTGACTGACAAGGGGAAGATTATCGGACAGGACTTAAGCGACAAGACAAAGAGGGAGATAGCCGAAGCCATCAACCGGTTGGAACCGACGGCTGCAGTACAAATATCTTATGTACCCTTGCAGGACAGCGAGAAAAAGGTCATTACTTTCCATGTAGAAGATGCGAGGCTTAATCGTCCGTTCTGCTATAAAGGACGGGCATATATGCGTGTGGAAAGTGTTACTACCACAATGCCGCAATCAAGATATAACGAACTTCTGATACAACGTGAAGAAATCCGACATGGCTGGGAAACCTATCCGAATACCGATTTGAAACTTACGGATCTGGATGAAACTGAAATCCGTAAGACGGTGCGTTTGGGAGTTGAATGCGGACGTTTACCTGAAACAACCGGCAGCGATATTTCCACTATACTTGAAAAACTGGAAGTGTTGGAAAACGGGGTGCTTAAAAATGCCGCAGCCGTATTGTTTGCCAAAAAGAAATTGGCGCATTATCCGCAAAACCTGTTACGGCTTGCCCGTTTCAAGGGGACGGACAAAACCGTATTCATCGATAACCAACGTGTACATGGCAATCTGTTTCAGTTGCTTGATGCAGCGATGTCTTTCATTTTTAAACACCTTTCATTATCCGGCACGACAGATACATTAGAACGGGAAGAACATTTGGAGATACCATATAAGGCTATACGGGAAGCAGTTATAAACGCGCTTTGCCACAGGAGTTACCGTGATGCAGGCGGCTCGGTAGCTATCGCCATCTATGATGACCGCGTTGAAATAGAAAACCCCGGTTCATTTCCGTCAGGATGGGATATGAAAAGAATTAAATCCGAACATGGTTCAAAGCCCCGTAATCCTTTAATTGCTGATACGTTGTATATACGAAAGGTCTTGGAGAGCTGGGGACGTGGCATAAACCTTATGATTGAAGAATGTCAAAAATCCGGTTTGCCGGAACCTGAATACCAAATAGCAGTTGATGAGGTAAAACTGATATTCAGACATAAGGTAACGGGACAAGAAGCAGGACAAGTAACGGGACAAGTAACAGGACAAGAAGCAGGACAAGTAACAGGACAAGTAATGTTGCTTGTATCCGCTTTGGGAAATGATGTTCTGTCATTGAAGGAAATCATGGAGCGGTTATCCTTGAAAGGACGGGATAATTTTCTTACCACCTATCTCAATCCGGCTCTGAAAGAAGGACTAATAGAACAAACCCACCCTGAAAATCCCAAGCATCGCAATCAAAAATACAGGCTTACAGAAACGGGAAAAGTTGTTTTACTGAAAGTGAACGGATAGGGTGGTTAAAAAGAAGAAACATAAGAAGAATGTAGATACGGAATTGCCGGTAATCATGGATTACGGTATCGGCTGCATATCCGTTTATGCCCCGGTAGATATGATGCCGTACAGTGAGCCAGCCATTATCGAGCAAACCCGTTTTAAGAAACTCAGCAAAGAAATGAAAGCGGAGTTCAAATGGTTGGCAGCTTCCGTAGCAATCGAGCATTGGGAGGAAAAACGGCAGATACCTTTCGGCGAGGAAATGTCGAAACTCAGGACCCGGCTGGTGAGAATGTTCGCCGAAGAGTATGGCATCCTGCTGAAAGAGGACACCGAACTGAAAAACTTCCTGTTGACGCTTGTTATCACCACCATCAACAAACAACTCAAATCGGAAAAGGAAAGCAGCAACAATGAAAAAGAAAAAATCCGTAACTAATCAACAAGTTACGGATTTTCTTTCATATAAACGGATTCATTTATTTCTGCTGCAACAGATGTTTCAGATTCTCATCGCCTGCGATGCGTTCCAGCTCGTCCTGAACAATCTGCTTCACTTCCTCCTTGATGCGCCTGTAATTCGCCTGCACCGTTTCCTTCATACAGTCGTTGCCGTTCTCGTCCGTGAAATCGGTAATGAGGGGTATCTTCTTATAGGCTTTCTCTTCCCGCTTCACCTTTTCGGCATCCACGACAATCTCGCAGTGGAAAATCTTCTGCTCGATGCGCTCGTTGAAGTTGTCGGACACCGAACCGACGAACATCCCCTGCGTCAAGCCGGAAATCTTGCTCGGCGGGATAAGCGCGTCCATCTGCGTGTTGATAGAGGTGGAAACATCCTGCCTATTGATGGAAATGGACTGCCGCTTTTGAAGTACCTTGCCAAAGCGTTCGGAGAGCGTCTTGGCGGTTTCTCCCACGACCTGACCGGAGAAGATATTGCCGACGGTATTCATCACGACCTTCGCCTCTTTGTCCCCATAGTCACGCACCAACTGGCTGAAATCCTGAAAGCCCAGACACACGGCAACCTTGTTGCTTCGCGCGGTGGCGATAAGGTTGTCCAGCCCCTTGAAATAAATTGTCGGCAGCTCGTCAATGATGACCGACGACTTCAACATCCCTTTCTTGTTGATGAGCTTCACAATGCGGGAGTTATACAGACCGAGAGCCGCACCGTATATATTCTGACGGTCGGGATTATTGCCCACGCAAAGTATTTTCGGCTCTTCCGGATTGTTGATGTCCAGCGTGAACTCGCTGTCCGACATCACCCAATAAAGTTGCGGGGAAATCATCCTTGACAGCGGGATTTTCGCCGAGGCAATCTGTCCCATCAACTGCTCGGCAGCCCCGCCTAACCACGCATCCATAAAGGGCGAAAGATAGTTCTCCAATTCGGGGTAAGAGGTCAGAATCGGGAAAATGTCCTCGTACCTGCGGTTCAGGAACTCGATGGCATGGGGGAACGTGCAGTACTTGCCGTTCTGAAATATTTTGAGATACCAGATAATCGCCGCGAAGAGAATGATGGGCGATTCCACGAAGAAGTCGCCCTGCTTTTGCACCCACGACTTATTGAGGTTGAGCATAATGGTATAGGCACTTTCGTATGCGTCCGTAATATCCTCCATGAAATCCGGGTGTATGGGATTGCAACGGTGCGAACGTCGCGGATCGTCGAAGTTGATTACATAGAACTTCGGCTGTACCTTGTATCCATCAGGATGATTCATCAGGTGGTTGTAGGCAATGGTCGAGAGGTCGGGAAACTTAAAATCATAACAGTACATCGAAAAGCCTTTTTCAATCTGCTGCTTGATAAAGTTATTCACCACTGCGTAGGATTTTCCACTGCCCGGTGTGCCTAACACGATGGACGCGCGGAAAGGATTCACGACATTTATCCAACCGTCGTTCCAACGCTTCTTATAATAGAACCGCGTCGGCAGATTGACCGAATACTCGCTTTCGAGAAGCCGCGTTTCCTGCATGAAGCTCTCGTTCTCGTTGTTGAACACGTCGTCCATCAGGTTGTGCTTCAAGAGGCGGCTCATCCAAAGACCTCCCATCAGCAGGCAGACATATCCCGTGCCGATAGTCAGGACATAAAAAGCCGTGATTGCGGGAACAGGCAACGGCAACGCCAGTATCCACCAGTTCAGGAAAAACAGCACGAACCCGGCGGCAAGTGCCGTCCAAATCCTTCTCCAAGTGATTTTCTCGCCCTTGACGCCTTTCGTGCCCAGACAGGACAGGGCAAGCAGGAGGACGGAAAACAGTTTCGTGTACAGGATGGAGTGGAACAGCCCCGCCGTGCGGTTGAAGTTCATCAGAATCTTGTCCACCACGCCGATGTTCACGCCCCACAGCCGTATGGCTTCATAGCAGAACCAGTACACGTTCATGACCACTAAAATAATACTCACGGCACGCAGGAAATCCATGATTTTCGCCAGTGCCCTCAAATCGTCTTCTTGTTGTGACATACGCTTAAAATTGTTTGATTGTTGATACTTTGATTATCTGCCCAAGCCCTTGCGCTTCTTCTTTTTCCTGCGCTTCATTGCCCGGATAAACGCTTCCTCCTCGGCATCCGTCGCCGGACCTTCGGGAGCGAGCAAGCCGACGCCGCCCGCCATGCTTTCATAGTCGGATGCGGTCTGTCCGCCTGCCTCTTCCCCGGTTTCCACCGGAATAGAAAGCGGTATCGGCGGTTGTCCGGCAAAAGGCAGCGTGAAGTGCTCCTGCAAGGCGTTAGCCGAGAGTTCCTTGCCCATACGCGAGCCGTTCAGCACGCACCCCGTGCGGTGGTCGATGAACGTGGCTCCGTAAATGCGACCTTCCTCCGTGTAGCGCAACACAGTGTCTATGCCTTTCTCTTTGAGCCGGGAAACGAACTTGTCCTTGTCATACGTGCCTTCCAGCACGGAAAGGACGGTGCGCCGCGTCACATCGGCGAGTTTCCGTTCCTTAATCTGCTGCCCGGAACGGACAAACTTCTTCTGCACGGCTTCATAGCCGACGGACTTCCCGAACAGCGAGGACTTGAACGGGTTGCCCACCCTGTTACCCATGTCGTCCGTGACGGAATAGACCAGCCCGTGATACTCCCGTCCGCGCACGTTGCCCTGCGTTTCCTCCACCGTCATATTATATAAGGAAAGGAGGGCGCGGTATTCGCCCATCGTCTGGAAGCGGTACTGCCCGTTCAGAGCCTTGACCGTATTGCCCACCTGTTTCTTCACGTCGCCCGCCGAAACATCCACTTTGCGCAGCGGATTATCCAACCGTGAGTTCTTGCGTTCCGCAGGGTGCAGCCCGTACTTCTGTTCCAGCTCCTTGCGGATGCGGTTGCTGCGGCGGTAAAGAAAGTCCTGATTGAGCCGCCTGCCGTTCTCGTCCACATTGACCGTCACGATATGCAGGTGGTGGCGGTCTATGTCCTCATGCTTGAAAATAAGGTACGGCTGATTACCGTAGCCGAGCTTTTCCAGATACTCGCGTGCGATGTCCTGCAACTCCGTGTCGGTCAGCACGTCGTCGGGATGCGGGTTGAGCGAGATATGGAGTACCGGTTTCTCCACTCTCATATGCTCCGGCATACAGGAGCGGAAATCGTTCATGGCACGGTTGATGTCCACCATTCCCGTGCCGTCATTGAAGATTTTATTAGTGGCAAGGAGCCTGCCCTTCGCCTCGTTAATCTTCTCCCCGTTGTAGGCAAGTGCGCCGTACAACGACTTGCCTACACTGATTTTTGCGACCATTTCGCCTCCATCTGCCTTGAAAGTTCCACAATCTCGCGGCTCAGTTTCACCAGTTCGACGGTATGCTGCTCCAATTTGTAGAGCAACGCCATCGCCTTTTTCTCGGAGAAATGCAGCCTTAATTCCTTGACGACTTGGTTGTAGTTCGTGCCGACGGCGCGGAACTGCGCATGAAAATCGGACAGCTTGGTGTAGTAATCTACCAGCGTCCGGTCCACTTTCAGCACCTTGAAAGGCTGCCCGAAGAAGTGCGCCTTGATAAAAACCGACTTGGCATAGACGCCCGATTTTCCGAACATGGAGAGGAAACGGTTGTGTTCCTCCTCGTTGAAACGGACAGTGTAACGGTACACCGCCGGGTCAAGTTTGGGATTTCTCCCGGTCTTGTTTCTTTTCTCTTTCATATAAACTTTGG
>ERZ857503.81-NODE-81-length-101602-cov-7.260471_pt1 | contig 101602 bp, 106 predicted proteins | sample MGYA00519766_ERZ857503 | MGnify/ENA primary metagenome ERZ857503 (study PRJEB31778, sample SAMEA3449345) | human gut metagenome | biome: human gut; feature: human-associated habitat; material: faeces | place: United Kingdom | collected 2010/2012 ...
AAAAAAAAATAGGGAGAGGGAATATCCCACTCCCCTTTATATTACCCTTCCAGTATTGCTGGAATTAATGACATAGTTCTTGTTGGGTCAAGCACACAAACACCTAATGTTGCCATCTTGTGAATTATTGCTGAGTCCTCATCAAATGACATATGAGGATTACCCTTAGCACCTGTGAATGGATTTCTCAAACCCCACTGGTAGCTTCTAAGTTCATTGTCACCCTTAATTCTACATTTAAAGATATTAGGCTGGTCCATAGTACCAATATACCAGATATCAAATCTGTAAGACATAGCAGGACCACCCATTGGGTGAATAATCTTGTTTCTTACAGGGTCATCATAGAATGGGTCTACATCAAGTCTAACTCTAACACCATTAGGAGCTTTATATTCCACAAATTGGAAACCAGCACTAAGTGCATTTGAGTGGAGTTTAGACTGAGTCTTTTCTACAACTCTTGTAGAGTTATTATCAAGTACAAAAGTAGTCCAGCCAGATATAGTTTGCAGAACTGCCTTATGGAACAGGATAGCACCTCTTTCACCAGTCTTGATGATAAACAATCTATCACTCATAGACAGTTTAGAAGCTGAAAGTTCATACAAGGCATCTTCAAGCAACTTCAAGCTAAATGTATTATAGTACATAGTATTGGCAACCTCTGTCTGTTCAAAGATACCAGCACCAGTCTTAATAACATTACCTGACTTACCAAAGTTCATGTATTCACCATTAGCATTCCTGTTTGAGGTACCAAATGCCATAGCATTATTCTTGTATTCAGAGAATTGTTCCTCTACCTCATAGTCTACGTAGTGCATCCACATATTAGCAGTATCCTTAACCTGCTTGCCATTTACATTCCTAACCATAGGAATACCTATAGCAAGTTTCTTGCCAAGCTTATTACCAGCTACCTTATGTTGGATTCTAATAACAGACCATTCATTTCTCATAGAGACAGGAGTACTAAACCTAATATCACCTACCTTTCTGGAGAGTTCTTTCTCTACAGGAGCAAAGTCTACAGAGAATCTTTCACCAGCTTGAAGTCTTTCAGCAGGACATCCAGTGGTATTACCACCCATAAGTTCTACTTTGTAGACAGCATTAGTACCTTCCATTCTTGCATCACCAAGGATTCTAAATGGATATACTTGGTTCAAATTACCTACAATAACTTCACCATCTGCAAACCAATCTTCTGGGAATACAAGATAGAAAGGTGATGTTCCCACACCAACATTAGATGCACCTACTGCAACTACTGTACCATTCTCATCTCTTGCTTCTACAAGTGGAATATTCCTTCTTGCAGAACCAATAACATCCCAGTAATATTCATTATCATCCTCAAACTCTCTTACTGGGAACTGATTCAGGAATGTATCCAGAGTTTTCCCTCTATTGAATGCCAGCAATTGCACCATAAGGTTTGTAGCCTTTTGAGGTTGCATCTGGAAGATAGAGCCAAGGTGATTATCACTTGTCAGACCCTTCCAGGATTGGAAGCCTAACATTTGAAATTTACCTAATTTACCAGCCATAAAATTAATTATCTTTTAGTTTATAAATATGTTTAGACATCAGGAGTCCAGCCATTTCCAATATAAGATTCATTGTCCTCCTCAATACCACCAACATATCTTGGATTACCTGCTGAGGACCTTGAACTGCTACTTAGTTTGTGTTCCAGTTCTCTTAAACTTTGCTTGACTTCTTTCTTTACTTTGCCCTTGACTAAACCATCAAGGTTCTTAAAGCCATCAGTAAGTGTGAAGAGTACACTAAGATATTTCTTAAACTCAACTGGGTTGTCTCTTTCATACTTTCCAATTGTAGTTAAGTATTCACCATCTTCTGTTTTGAATACAGGCTTAGCAATGTTATCAAAGGCTTTCTGTCTTGTAACTTTATCCAGTGGTATTCCTTCAAATACCTCTTTGTCTTCAAGCATTACCTTCTTAAGCTTTTCAGCCTGCTCCTTAACTCTTCTTTCTTCTGCTTTTGCTTCTTCTTGTGCTTCTTTGATAAGTTCCTGATAACTCTCAGTGAAGTACTTTCTGTTTTCTTCTAAGGCTTCCTTAGCATCTTCAACATCTGTACCTGCATTAAGAGATTTTTGAACTTCCCTTTGTGCCCTTGCATCACTGTATCCTCTATTTCTAAAGTCCTGATAAATAAGCTTCTGTCTAAGCATTTCACCTTTATCATTCTCAGCAGTGATATCTTCTTCTTTAATTGAATCAAGATATGAAAGAGTATTCTCATACTTCTTTATTTCTTCTGGTTCAATATCAGCATTAAGAGCAGCATCAATTCTCCTTTGTCTTTCATCAAGTCTTGCTTGAATTTGTTTTTCAACTGCTTCAGCAAAGTCTTCAGGTTCATTGATACTCTTTAATGTTTCATCATCAAGGTCAGGGAAGATACCCTCATCTTTCAAGGCACTGGCAATGGAAGAGTAGAAGTTAGTTTTGGGAGAAGTACCACCATCCTTTTCAGAGTTGGTATCTTCCTTTTCTTGATTATCTTTATCTTCACTACCTACGCCCTCTGGAGTGTCAAATAGATTTTCTGCATCTACTATCTCTTCCTCAGTAGTTTCCTTTTCTTCTTCAGTATTTACAGACTCTTCAGTCTTAGTTTCTTCTTGACTATCTTCATTAAATAGACCTTCAATGTCTACCATTTCTTCTCCAGATAGTATAAAATCTTCATTTAATCCATCCATAATTTTCTCCCTAATTATTAACTGACTGCAAAGTTATAATAACTATTTGATATAGGCAATATGGTAATTAAGATGCTTTAGATTATATAAATAAAACCTTTATTTACTGAACAAAAGAAAGGGTGTAATAACAAGTACTACACCCTCTCAATAATTATGCTTCCTTAAAATACTTCCATATTTTACATCCACCCTTATAATCATCATCCTTGAACCAGAAGTTGATTGCAGACTCTATGATTTTTGTATCAATATTATCTCCGAACCAAGCTTTAAATAGTTCACAATAATCATGATATTGGGCATTGATTGCAACATATACATCAGCATGAGTTACAGATTGAGGAATTATTCCTCTATATCTTTCACATACATCTTTGGCTTTAGACATGTCAAATTTCTCTCCAACATATTTCCTTCCATTTTCAGTATGATACATTTGAGATACAGTATATTTTGCATAGGATTCATTGAAGTGTTCACCTTCATTTCCTTCTAACATCATTTCCATCAATCTCTTTTTATCCTCATGGTCCATATACTTCATCTGTTCTATAAACTCACCTTTTGGGCTATGTCTATTAAAGTAGAAATCCTCATACATTTCATAAGGGTCTCTCATATCTTTGAAATCTTCTTCAAAGAATTCACCTCTTTCAGAATCTCTTCTCATGCCTCTACCTCTACCTCTGCCTCTTGCAAACTTTTCAGTTTCAAAATGCTCCTTGAGTTTTCTCATAAAGTCATCATCAGACATTCCTCTGCCCTTATTTCTAAGGTACTCTCTTAATATAATTTCATCCATAATCACAGTTATTTAGCAGTTAATAATTCCTTGAAACCTTCTAAGTCCTGCCCATTAAATACTAAACTTTTATTTGTTAATGGTATATTGAGCTTAATTGTCCCTCCTCCAATATTGATGTCTCCCATAAATGGGGTCTTGAAGGTAAATGGTTCAGTAGTCATGACTGACTCTATCATTTCAGATAGGATAGCTTCTACATCTATTTCACCATTTTCATCTGCAATAAGCTCAAGTGTTTTGTTTATCTTGCTGAGATTCTTGTCTAATGCTCTTGTAATTAAAGGTTTAGCAAAACTAATCATAGGATTTGTCTTTGCTACAGCTTCAATTTGAGTACCAAGGAATGTCTTTAATCTGTCTGTCAGTTGGGGTATAGTTACCATAATTACATATTAGCTTTAATAAATTCTTCATAGGTTACATTAGGATTAGATTTACTAAACTCTCTGAACCTTCTAAACATCTCCATCTCTTTGTTAGTGGTATCAATTATCTTACCTTTTAACTTCTTCACTATCTTAAGTTGATGTGTTAATAGGTCTTTACCTTCCTGAGTACCTTCAATCCTACCTTTCACAAGGCTCAGAATTTCAGCTTGTACAAGACTCTGTAGTTTATTATAAGTATCTACATAGTCTTCATCTTGAAACAGCATATTCTTTTGTTCATCTGTCATAGGCTCTATTTCTGAATCTATTTCATCCCAGATTAACTTCTGAGGAGGCTGTTGTACTTGGGGTTGGGTCATTTGTTGCATTCTTTGTTGCTTTGCATTTTCAAGTAGCTGTTTCTGTTTCTCAAGAAGCTGAATCTGCTCCTCAATATTACTTCCAATAGAAGTTGTACTTAATAATGGGTCCCCTCCCCCTAATATTACTTGATTTACTGGAAACATAATTAAAACAAATAAAAGTTAGTATTTAAAGAAAGAAAAGGGGAGAACTGACTCCCCTTTAATTTATCAGGCAGTTGGAGCAGCAGCAGTTACTACTCTTGGGCAACCACATTGATTAGCTCCTACATAACCAGTTATAGTAGGTTCATTAGGAAGACAAACCTGACCATAGATTACATTACAAGTCTTTCTATCAGTATAATTGATACCAGCAGTAAATGCCTTATCAATTTCACATTGAATCAACTTATCTTGGTAAGGTCTTATAGCAGCATTAATAGCTACCTGAGCCTTCAAATCAGATAGTTCTTTCATTATGCTGTCATCTGCATCTCTCTGAGATTTATACAGATTGAATGAATCTCTATTATGTTGAGCAGTCAACACATCAAATCTATCTCTTGTAGACTTGTATAAACCAAAGTCTGCATCTACTTGACTCTTGTAAAGTCCAAACAGTTCTTGGTCAATAGTCTGTCTATCTTGGAACCTTTGATTCTGTTGAGTCAATGCCCACTGATAAAGACCTCCTTGAAGTGCAAGAACATCTTCACATTCTTTCATCTGAACCTCATATGCAGATGGACAATTTCTGCTACCTCCTGCCATTCCAGTTTCAAGACCATTGATGTTAATATTAGCACCACCAAGTCCAGAACCCAAGCCACTACCACCTAACAGACCAGCTCTTCTATTGCCAAAGAGTGCCCATGCACCAAGAGCAGTACCAATGATACCCAATGTCAAACCTGCATTGGCTTTACCATTAATATCTCTCTTATTAGGACCATAATAACCATCTTGATGTTCTACAATCTTTTCTTTTTCAATAATTTCCATAATACCTGAAATTAATTGTTTTTAATAATTTATCTATCTCTGTAAGCTTACACTGCTAAAGTTATGTAAATTATCTCAGGTATCATAACATTACTAAAAAGCCCCATAACTATTTAAGTTACAGGGCTTTAATTTAGCACTATGTTACTAAAGTGCTATTAACTATCAAATGCTATTAAATCTTTCCTTCCGTGGTGTTTATAAAACACATCAACTATCTTATTATATATGTATGTTATGACATAAGCATCAATTTCATCATTATCTCTTTGTGGTCTATAACCTATATATTCCCAAATATTATTCTTGATGTGCTCAGCTTCATGTATTATACTACTTCCTCTTCTGGAGTTAACTGCTACAAGTGCAGCTCCATATTGAAATCTTGTGATAGCTAAAGGTTCTGGACCACTATCAAACAGATAGGATACTTCATCCCAACTATCATATATTAATATAGTCAGCCTATAATCAAATATAGGAACTGTCATCTTCTTCTTTGTTACCATAACATACCTTATTTTTTTTTATTCTATTGTAACAGTAATCTTTTCTCCAGCCACCTTAGCTTTTAACATTATGGAATATAGCTCCTGAAAGGTAGAAGTAGAATTAATTACTTGTCCTTTAATCTTGTTATCTCCAACTAAGATACATCCTAAGGTATCAGCAGGCTTATTTCCTACATGAATTAAGACTCCTGAATAACCTGGAACATCAATGAATCTTGGTAACTTACCACCACAGAATTTAGCCCATGACCTATCTTTAAACTTAGGACTAACTGTATTCATGTCTATTTCATAAGTTCCAGTAGGAATTGCTGTTTCTCCATACAGTTTCTTTGATTGTATTTCTGTAAGAGGCATACTTTGTGTTAATCCTCTGTCAGTATCTTCGAGTGTATCACACTCATATATACCATTTACACATAATCTACCAATGGTATATTTATCTCCTTTAAATATTCTTTTAATGGTTATGTTCATCTATGTTCTTATGTAAGACTGTTTTATAATCACCTTTTCTTAGTTGACAACTTAAGTCTGTGCACATAGTAGTCATTAAGTTCAAGACTTGTTTTCTTAACTCCTTCACCTCCTCCTCCAGACTATCACTTCTTTTTAAGGCATCATCAAGCCTTTTTCTGTTATCATCTGAGAGTTGTTTGTAAAATTCTAAAGACTCATTCATATTCTTTATCAGATTATTATCAACCTCACTGTTGTATTTCTTTCTTGCAAAGAACCATGAAGTCCAACCACTAACTATGGTAGTTAGAAATCCTACACCTGCTGTAATCAGTATTCCACCATCAATCATATTATTCAACTATTTATTTTATAATCCTTCTCATACATAAACTTAAATTTATGCAATGTTTTTACTTCTCCCCTACAACATCTTGTTACTGAATTTGGTATAGACCCTATACTCCTTGCTGCTTCTACTGCTGAACTGTATTTGGCAATAAAGTTTCCTTCCTTATCAAATTGAAGGACAACTTTATTACCATTAATATTACCAATCTTAGACCTACTTATATTATCTTTGTGTTCTTGAGAGAACTTCATCCCCAGATGAGATTTAGACATTTTACTTCTTATATCTTGTGGAATTATCTTTCCTCTCCACAAAGTTCCTATCTTTTCTCTTAGTATGGTACTACATGGAATCCCAACAGTAGCATCCCCACCATCTGTGATATTGTAAGAGATATTTCCATCTTTATAAAATTTAATAAGGTCTTTTTCTATATTCTTAGCAGTTTGTTCCCCAAGATTTGAAGCTATTATATTATGCTGAAAATTCTCCCAACCATATTTTAATATGCTTCTGTAAAATACTTTACAATGAATATAACCTCTACCATTTTGCCATCTTACCTTTACTCTTTGGGATGTTATGCCTACATAGATTTTTCCAGAAGGAGAGATATGTTCATATACTATCCAAGTCCTATTTAATAATTTCGACATATCTGCTTTCCTTATTTTTTACATAAGGGTTCTTTTCCTTTACTGTTACAGTAACAATAGTCATTTTCTTCTGAAACCATCTAAATAAAAAGAACTTCTTTGGAGGCTTAACAGTCTCTCTTCTGCCTTGAATAGCAGTAAGTCTTTCTAATTCTATAGTAGGAGTTGAAACCACTATATTAGGATACTTTAAATATAAATGGTTCTGGAACCACTTGTCTCCCATGATAGTATCAAGTTCAAAGGAAGGATTCTTAAAAATAGTGTCAGGAGTTAACAGAGTGTCACTCTTGTTTATAGAACTAAGCTCATATTGTAACTGTTTCAACCTTTTATCTTTAATGCCAATCTCTTCCCTCATCTTATTTATCTTCAGGAGAGTTGAGTCTTTAAATGTATTAAGTTGTTCTATAGTAAGTTTATAAACCTTACTCTGATTAGTTACATTTGAAAGCTCCATATCATAAGCCTTTATATTTTCAATAGAAGTATTATATTGCTTGGTTAACTTTACATTGGAATTATATAATATACCACATGCAATTACTAATACTCCTATTATAATTAAACCAATTTTCTTCATAATACTTCAATTTTTAAAGGACTATTTCCAATACTTTTCTTTGAACTCATCTAAATCTTTCATGGACCAACTGAGTTCTTTAAAACCTATAGCATGTTCTCCTTTTGGGATTTTACCAGCTCTAACATAGTTATCAAAAGTAGCTCTGCTGATTCCTGCTAATTGGCAAAATCTATATTTACTAATTCTTTTAGTAGTATCAGTAGCATTTTGAACTGCTTTCATTATAGCTATTGCAGACTCTTCATCAACATTAGAATTACCTGCATCCATATCATCTACTTTACTTGCAAGTAAATCTCTAATAACCTTAGTTAACTTGTTCATCTCCTTCTCCCTCCATACTTTTGGTGCTAATAAATAGCACAACTTACAAATATACCACCTATTATCAGATTTAATAACAGTAGATTAAAATCATCTACTGGAATAATAAAATAGTTATCTACAAAAGCTACTATTTTATTAACCACTATGTAGTGAATTGCCATCTTGTGATATATGCAAAACTTATAAACACAACTACTTATATACATAGGAATGGTGGTAAGAATAGAACTACCACCTATAAATAATGTAATATCAAGATAAATGTCAAAGTATGCAAGAATATTACTAATGAAATCCATAAATCCTATTAGTATAGGAACATATTTCACACTTAATAGTTCAAGCTTGTAGATAACTACACTTCTCATGGTCACTTTTTAGTTCTGGTTCTTCCTCTCTTATTTGGAGCTACACCACCACTTGTGCCATTGTTAGGTCTTGGTCTTCCCATAATTAATTAGTTTTAATCTTTAATAAGTAATTCTCTCAGTCTGTTGATTACAAAACCTCTAATACCAATTCTATTATTAGTACCAGAGTTAGAATCAATGTATTTAATAAAGTCTTCCATACTAATATTGTATATCTTGACTTCTACTTCCTCTTGATATAAGGTACTAAGTACTTCTTGTGCAGACTTATTAATCTTAGATTCTATCTCCTTTACTGAGTCTTCCTCTTCTTTAGTAGCTGTCTTGCTTTCTACTTTTTCTTTTAGTTTTGTGTATTCTTTAGTCTTTAACTTCTCAACTAAGGTAACCTTTAGGTTTTCTGTCTCTTTTGATTTAGCTGATAATTCTGAGATTGTGAAAATACATGCTCTTTTACCTTCAGGACTAAGACCATCAATGGTCATTGCATCTACAAGGTCTGAGATAGATTTAATTTCAAATCTACTCAATTTAGTAATAGTAAAGTCTTCTTTCTTATTAACTTCTTTAACTTCCTCTACTTTTTCCATTTTAACTTCCATGCTATCTTATATTATAATGTTAATTTATCTACTGCTGTCAAATAAGCTTCAATTGAATCAAGGATTCCTGACCTTTGAGAAGCTGTTCCATCATTAAATGTTACATTCAAGTTATTGCTAACCTGTCTATTAAATGTAGCAACTTCTGTTTTATTTGCAATACTTGTTACAGTGCCCATATCTACACCTTGCAACTTTGAATCTATGACCCTTACACTTCCTCTTACAGTGTATGCACTATCACTCCCTGACATAATAGAAGTATAGCTTACCATATTCTTTTCAGTTATTTCCATATTTATTTAATTAATGTGATTACAAAGATATGTAATATACTTGATATATACAACCTAATAAGTGAATTATTTATAGTTTTATTAATATATTATGCAGAACCAACTAATGTTATCTCTAACAACTTACCAGCACTTGCACCAGTCCTTGTATTATAAATATAGCAATTAGTATAAGCAGTTTTACCAACATGATATTTACCACCCAAAGTCATACAAGGAACACTAACAACATAATTTCCACTACTATCAGGACCTGATATAACATTAGCCATACCTTTACCAAATTCATATTGGTCTACTCTAAAATTTCCATTATAATCAATAGTTTCCATAGAAACACTATAACCTTTTAAAGTAGCTAATCCAGCAGAAGCTTTGTCATGTATAGTAAATCTATATTGATAATAAGAATCAGAATTATCATTAACTCTTGGTGTGGTACTACCTACTACAGAATATTGAAGATAACCCTGAATAGGAAATTGAGCAAGATTATATTGTTTCATACAAGGAACTCCTTGTCTTCTTGTATTAGATATACCTCTATAAAAGTTCATATTATATTCAGGAGCTTCTTTCCATTTAAGCCTTTCATTAGAATATATACTATCAGATATAAATAATACTATGGCAATATCTTTACTAAGTTTACCTTCCCAATCTAAAGAATCATCTACCAAAAACAAGGGTAGTTTACCACCAGTGATTGTTCTACCATATATTTTGTAATATGCTTTTTGTTTGCTTCTACTACATATAGCAACTCCTAATTGATTCTTTTTATTATTACCAATTAGCTTGTCAATACTTAATTGTCCTCCTGTACTTGTTTCAAATATTAAAGAATTAATATTAATAACAATAGCTGAATCAGGAGAAGCATTAGCTGGAAAAGTAAAGTCAAATATAGGTTTTGCATTATGATTATACCCATTAAAGTCTGAGGCTCTATAATACCAAGTGCTCTGTCCTGATACTGGTTGTCTATAATAAATAGCATCTCCTGTAAGGTTAGCAACAGTAGGCTGTATTATAGCTACATTTTCAAACCCATAGTGTATAGACTTAAACTGTTCCTCACTAAGAGGGGCTATACTACTATAAACAACAGGATGTCTATCAGTCCACATATTTACATTACTTGAAACACATTGTGTTCCCAAATCAGTACTACCAATTCCTAAAGTTTGTGGTATATCATTGTGAATACCTATTGGGGCTGTAATTTTTCCATTACTGTGCGCCATTTTCCTCTGTTTTTACCCACTCACTACTATTTAATATAGTTATGAGTTCTTGTGAATCAAAATCATAAGACTTAATATTATCAGATGAGGTTAATACAGGCTCTACATGTTCTAAGTGTAGGATATACTTAGTACCAGCTATATTACTTCTCCAGTTAGGTTGAATAGTAAATCCTTTAGCTATTAACCAGTTTTTAGTTACAATTACATATTTCATAACTTTCTTATTAACTTTAAGGGAATATTTGTTTATTCTCAGGGAAACTCTTTGTGATATTCTTATCGTAGAGAACTTCTATCTCAATAGGCTTGTCAATTGCTATTTGAGCCATTATTCCTAAATTATAAATCCCATCACTCAATGAAATTTCCGGTATATCGTAAACTCCATCTTTAGATATAGTATAAGTCCAAGGTTCTTTAGTTGAATCAATCATCATTCCCATTAATCCAACTGCCCAATTACCTTCACCAACACTATACTGATTAAGCCCTGTGACTTTTATCTTATAAGATGGTACTTCAATAGGGTCTCCTGTATCTGCTTCAGGATTCATAGCTACCACAATAGCACCATTAAAGGTTTCAGTTGTGCTATCTACAACAATTTTATTTGTTGTAGCTTTGCCAGTAGCAAAATCTGGATAATCAACGGCTTTATAGGCAAAGTTATCAAAGTTCAATGCAAACACTGGATTTGGAGTACCATATTTCATGACGTTGATTTCTTTCTGAATTTCTTCAGCGGTGAGAACATTTTGATATATGGCAACAGAATATATAGCTACATTACTATATTCCATTGGACGATATGAATCACTTAATTTACAACCTAATGTAAGAGGAGTTGCAGCGTTTTTATCTATATTAAATGTTCCAACACTATATTCTCCATAATTTTTATATGTTGTAAAATTGTTGTTAAGTACACCAGAAGTATCATATTGTAAAGCTACTTCATCTGTATGAATATTTAATATAGAATTAACAATATTGGGTTTTATATTAATAGGTTTAAATTTTATAATTATAGTACCCACCTTATATCCAACTTTATCAAGTTTCAGATAATCATCTATACCATCAGTAACTATTGCTCCTTCATACTCAGGGATCTGCTTAATAGTTATATTACAAGCACCTAAATACCCAGTAAATCTAAATCCATTAAAATAATTTCCAGTTTGAGGTAGGTTATATACTCCATCTTCAACTATAGCTATTGTTCTTAAACCTTCTACATCTGGAAGAACATATCTATATTCTAAAGCAATTCCTGGTTTTAATCCTGTAACTTTAATAGAATAAGCGTTTGCAGATTGAGTGTTTTTGGTTTCTATAAAAGAACTACTATCTAAAGACTCTGTAATATGTATAGAATTATCAATAGTAGTAAATACAGCTCTACTTCCTTTAAACTTTCTATATTTATCTGAATTATAGTCTTCTTTATATAGTCCATATCCACTCCCCAAAGCCCAACCAAAATTATAAGCATTAAGGATATTGCCCTTAATGCCTTTTATTATAGCTCTATCTGTATCACTATTCTTCTTTCCTGCAAAGTTCCAATAGTCAACTAATGACGGATGGAATGGATTTTTTTTTGTCCCTCTATACAGAGAGCTCCTTATATAATTTCCAATACCTATACTAATAGCCATATTGCAAAGTATTATCAGTTTCTACAGTAATCTCTTTTATAATCTCTGGGTTCCATCCAGGATAAAAAACAGTTTCTATAGCTTCATCACTTGATAGCATCTTCACAGAACAAGTTATGTTATCTTGTGATATATTCTTAACCAAGAAACCACCTTCACTCTTAAATGTACCTACCTTTAAATTATCTAAGAAGCCTATTTGAAGACTTGTCAAAGCACCAGTTTTTGTTCTCATCTTTGTATAAGTTTAATTTTTAATTCTAATTGTTCATTCCTTCTCTCCAATATCTTAACTCTCTCTTCAAGAGACTTAGTCCTATTCAATATACTTTGTATTCCTAAAGTATTCAGTTGGGTAGCACCTGCAATAAGTGATATTAAGTCAGGGCTTATATAATTAATATAACCATATCCATCTTTGTCCATACCACATACAGTAGGTAGTATATTCCTAACCTTCTGCCAACTTAGACCAGTGTGTACATTTCTATCTGCATATTTATCTTTCCTTGAAAGAGCTTTATCATTGTAGGTAAAATCAAACACTTTACCTAATAATAATAACTTGGAAGCATAATCTACTTCATAGTCTAACCTATTCTTAAGATTCTCATCAGAACTTGTCATGGCAGTAATACCACCTGTAGCACCAATGTTACCTGTAAATTGCCAAGTACCACCTCCATATTCCATAACATATGATTTATTAGAAGTACTATCTACACTACCAGCATTAGTCCACCACCAATACATATGGTCATTACTATGAACTCCTATACCAAATACATTATCAGATGCTCCAATTTCAATACCTCCATGTTGTCCATTACCATAAAATCTTCCATATACATTAAATCCTGAACAACCTGTCGAAGCTCTTACTCCTACAACATCTAATCCACCACCAGCAGTTACTATACCACCTCCATATATTCTACCAGAAGCATTCATTCCACCAGCAGTATGTATAGCATCTGCACTTGTACTTCCAGTATATATCTGTTTATTATTATAAGCTCTAAGCCATGTACTGTCAGTCATGTACCATCCACCATCATAGGTTTCATTATACCAGCCTGTAGCCCCAACAGTCCTAAGCCAACCACCTGATGAAAGGTGTATTCCGGCACCATTTATATAACCGAAATTTGTATACCATCCATTCAAACTAAGGTTTGCTAGACCACTACCACCCTGAGTATAGAGTCCAAATGTAGAACCATCATTCATTCTTATAGATCCTGCAAATACTCCGGGTTGGTGAAAACCGATCCCAGGTTTAATAGTATTAGCAGTACCATTACCGTTGACCATTATACCTAATTGAGAATAGTCATTTCCACTAGGTATCCTGAAATATGCGTTATGAAATCTTGCTTCTGTTGATCCCCAATATCCAGCATTAACAGCATTGGATACAATATTAACATGTCCATAGTGATCCCAATTAAAACCAGTATCTGTATCCCCAATTGCTAATGATATAGATGGTATTGCGTCAAAAGAATATCTGTTCTTATCTACTATTATTTTTCCTCCAACAAGCGTATTATATCCATTATTACATAGAGTTACATTTCCTGTGCCTCTATATTGTAAATGTACATTATATCCTCTAGTTCTATTTATTTCACCAGTTTCTCCATCTGCTTCAATTCTTAAACTTCCTGCTATTAATCCAGTTGTTACTGCTTGACCAGTAACATCCGAAGTGCCATTAAAAGGTCTTCCAAAAATATTTCTTGTAAATCTTAGATTATCAGGAGCCCAATATACATAATTAAACGTTTTTTCCATTGGAGAATTATCCTGTGAATTTTTGACAGGAGCATTATATGTATAAGATCCATTAGCCCAAGAATATCCATCTGGTTGTACCTGTATTTTTTGATTATTTGTAGTTCTATAATAATATATACCTCCGCCTCTTAAATAGATTATTTCAGTAGAACCCATAGTATTTTGTTGTCTTCCTCCAAAAGCAGTTTCTCCACCGAAAGAACCAGCGTACCAATTTAATTTTGCAGCAGCAGGAATTGTTCCCCAACCAGAACCTATCACATAATAGTCTAGCAATAAAGAAAATCCAGATTGGTGTGAAGCCCACGTAGGTTTATTTCCTCTAAGTCCATTAAATATAGTAATTCTTAAAGGAGTTCCTCCATAAGCAGGTGCACCAATTATACAAGGATACCATGTATTAGAATCTAAATTTGATAAGTCTAAAGTTAATTGCTTGTTGCTTAAATGACTAAGAGCCGCAGTCCATGTTGATCTTCTTATAAAATTATCATCTGAAGAATAAAAATAATCACCTTGATCTTCTGGATTAACAGCTGTTGATATAAATGGTACATAAAGATTTCCAGTCATAGTATCCCCTGTCTTAAGAACATATCTAGAATCTGTTGAAGCCTGTGTAAGATACACATTACTATCAACTGAACCATCGGCCTTGAGGAATTGAGAAGAAGTACCACCAGATTTTCTAAATGCAGTAGATACAATCCCAGCTTGGAAAGTTTTAGCAGCAGTAATATTCTGAATTGTATTCAGAGTTACATAATTATCTAAAGAATTTGATTTAAGAAATCCTTGACTATTAACCCATGCTTGTGTAGCAAAACCCATAGTAGCTAAAGCCGTAGCTGTAACATATCCTTTTCCATTTACCCAAGATTGAGTAGCATAATTTTTATCTGTTACCCATGCCTGAGTTGCATATCCATTTAAAGCAGTGGTAATATCTCCAGGTGTGGCTAAATTAGGCAAAGTAATAACACCATTTACAGGTTTATAGACAGTACCATTCAATGATATGTCTCCTCCACCAATAGCCTGTCCATTAATCCATTTCTGAGATGCAGCATCATAGACAAGAGCTTGTTTGTCTTGAGGGTTGCTAATATTTGTATCAGCTAAATCTTGTAATGTAAATGATATACCTCCTGAAGAGCTAATACCAAGAGCTGTGATACCTCCTGTCATATAGAAGTTAGCCATCTCTTCAGCACCATCAGAGTTATATTTAACTCCTTTTATAGCATTTCTTTCAGCATCATACTCCAAGAATATATCCCCAATCTTTATCTTAGGAGTTTCTATCTTGTTAGTAAGGTAGATTTCTGTACCATTAAAAGTACCATAGACATTACCATTAGCTTGATATGTAGCACCCCAGAAAGTGGCATTCTTTAACCTATTAATAGAGTCCCTGTTTTCTTTACCTTTGTTACCTGCATATGCAGTATCAGCAGTTTCACCTAAAGCAAGTGATTTACTGATTTCTACATAAGATGTTCCTGACCATCTATAAGTAAGATTAGTGTCAAGTGTTACATATATCTTTCCACTTTCTCCTGTAGCAGGCAGTGCTGAAAAAGTACTATATTCAAGTACATCATCCACATAAGAAGGAAGGTACATTGATGATATTAAACCATCATTGTCAAGAGGTACTACACCTCCTGCTCTACCTTTCTGACTCAATGGGATATAATCTTTAACAGCTTCACTGATAGCTGTATTCATTTGAGAGGTTGTAGAATAAGGACTAAGAGCTTTAGTAAGATGGGATACAGCTATCTGTTTATCAGGGTTATCTCCATCACCAAGTATAGACCATAGGAGGGCTTCATCCATTCCACCTCCACCCCCACCAGTATTAAGACCTAAAGCTGATACAAAGCTATTAGAGTAAAAGCCTCTTGGAGTACCATCAGATTTATTTGTTACAAATATATCCTGATTTGAATCTTCTGCAAAGTAACCTGCTATCTTGTTCCATAGTGTCTTTTCAGCTAATGTAACATGGATATCAGCATTATTTATATGATTATTTAATAGGTTCTGTACAGGAGTTACTGCATCAACTACAGCCTTTGAGATGGCTGAATTAGTTTCTGACTTAGTATAATAATTACTTAGGTCTACCTTAATATCAGTGAGTCTCATTGAAGACCAATGAGTTGCTCCTGCCTTTTGTATAAATAGCCTATCTTCAGTAGGAGTAGTATCAGCCCAATCACCAACATTAGTTAATTGACCAAGAGAAGAGGCACCTCCTGTACCTCCACCCCCTCCATCTGATTTACCCATAGCTGTAATACCTCCATAAGTGTAGAAGTTTCTTCCTACCTCTGCACCATCAACTATCTTATTTACAACATACAGGTCACTATTCTCATCTTCCTTAAACCATTTACCTATTATATCTTTTACAAGTTGAGTTACAACATTGATATCTACATCTCCACCACCTGTGGGAATATTATCTATTTGTTGTTTAACCCATTCTTGAGTAGCTAAACCTGTTAAGTCAAGATGGCTCTTTGGAATAATTTCATTTTCAGCATCAAGAGCCTTCCACATATCTTCAAGTTTGAAAGTCTCTTCAGGTATCTTCATGCCATACCATTGTTTAAGTTTAGCATCATAACCTAAATAGAACTTATCAAATGTCTTATCTACACTGTTATCTGTTGTAGACTTCTTGACATCAAGAAGCTGCCATAAATAAAGAGAGCTAATTGAAGAATAGAATTGTAATGTAGTTACCTGAATATCATCAGGTTTAACATAATTGGCTTGACAGGCTAAATCTACAACCAAGAAGGCATCTTTATAGACTACCCTTGCATCATAACCCTTTGAATAGCTTACTTCAAAACTGTATTCTCCAGTTCTTTGTACTGAACCTTTTATGGTGAAGGTAATTTCATTTCCAGATACAGAATAGTCAGGAACACTAATTAATGTACCTGAACACCATACCTTGAATCTTATATTTGTAGCAGTGGACAGGTCCTCAGGAATGTTAACATTATCAACAGTCTTAGTTATAGCCCATACTACCTTTATATCATTACCTTTAACTATTTCCATATTAATTCAATTTGAATTGACTCTTGAGGTCCTCTATAAGTTTATTGACCTCTTCTTTAGTATAATAATTAGATAAATCTCCTGCAATCTGCACATTAGATTTAACTTCTATACTATTAACCATTATATTACTATTTGTTAGTGTATTATCACACTGACTGGCATCATCTACAATAGTAAATACTGAGGATTCAGTTATTCTTGCATCATAGTCTTTTGACCAAGATGCTTCAAAGCTATAATTACCAATCCTTGTATTCCTTCCTTTTACTGTAAACTGGACTTGATTAGTATTCAGAATAATATAATCTGTTATTTCAAGCTTCCTGCCATTACTATTCACATAAATAGTAAGGTTACTTACTGTATCTAAGTCTTCCTTGATAGGAACTCCATCAACTACCTTAGTTATACTCCAAGTAACCTTAATATCATTTCCTCTTAAAATGTTCATTATTTATCCTCTTTATGTAGCAGGAGCAGCCTCAATAGTTACTGGAATAGTTGTACCATCTATCAAAGTAAGAGTTCCACTTGTTATAACTCCAGCAGAGTCTTTAATAAGTTTTAGACTCTTTACACTCTTTGAGAATGTATTCCATACATTATAAAATTCTTGTCTTCCAGATACAGGCTTTGTAAGATTAGTTTTCATTTCACCTACATCCTGCATATCTTTATCTGAATAATCATTGGTAGATAATCCCTTACCTGCTACAGCCTTTACAGCATCAGTAATCCCATAACCTTCCAAGGTTGTAGGTTTATTAGTTACATTATCAAAGGATATAGAACTGTCTTTACCTAAGACAGTCCATTCTCCATTATTAAAATATCTTGCAGTACCTTTATACAACCATAGCATATTGGTTGGTACTGGATTAGGTGATATTGCTATTCCATTTAAATTTTTCATATCATTATTTATTAGTAGTACTTGGTTTTTTCTTTAAAGCTTGCCTCTTAATACTTGCATCAGTTCTTGCCTTTTCTTTATCAAGTTCCAACTTCTGCTTGTCAAGCTTTAACTTCTCATCAAATTCTCTTATTTTCTCTTTAAGAGAAGCCTTAGCTTCCTCAGAAAATTCATCTGGGCTAATACCATCTCCTTCTATATCATTTTTTGATAACTGAGCTACAATAATCTTAGTCTGATTGTCTCTTATATTAGCTTGCTCTTTCTGCTCCAATTCAGCCTGCTTCTGCTGTAATTGAGCTTGAGCTACTTGCTGTTGAGCTTCAAGTTGCTGTTGTTGTTGCTGAGCCTGTCTTTCTCTAATATCTCTTTCATCTTTCTCAATAAGTCTTTGTTTCTCTGCAAGAGAAGATGAAGTATATAGCTTAGTAATAGTAGAGAATGACAATGTTTGGGTCTGAAGAGCTGCCTGAGCCAAGGTATCTAATTTAGCCTGAAGTTCCTGGGTTCCATTACTATTGTCTACCACTAAACCATAGTCAGCTTCAGCAAATTCATCACCATCAATTTCCATTATTCTTGTTGATGTATCAGATAGTATATACTGGAACTTCTTACTTCTTCCTTTCATTGCAACCTTAGCTGTTTCAAGAAAGGCTTCAAGTACTCTTTTCTTAACATCATCATGGATTACAAACAACCATTCAGTAATATGACTTGATTGAAGAGTAGCTCTTTCTACTCCACCAACAGTTTCTCTATTAGATATTTGTCCTTCTCTTTGCTTCGTAATACCAACAACCTCAGACATTTCCATCTTAATGAATTCAAGCAGATTTATCTGCTGCTGTATATAGTTACCTATATTAGTCTCCAGCATGCCTCTACTTGCATTATTAAGACCTCCTGCAAGCTTTCCAGTAGCAGCCCCTATATTACCTTCCTTGAAACTATCAACTACTGCAATATGATTGGTTCTTGCGAAGTATATCCATTTCTCAACTTCCCAGCCTCTTGGAATCTTAGCTAAATCAAGCTCAAGAATTGAACCCCAGTTTGAAGCAATAGCCTTATTTAACCTGTCATGAATAGCATCATATAAATAATTATAAGGCTTCATCATATCTACAAGAGAGAAAGGTTTAGTATCATTAAGATTATATACTGAACCAATAATACCAAAATGGCACCTTGATGGGTTACTAAGTCTATTATATTGAATAACTCTTGGACCCATATCAATGAATATACCATCCTTTGCATCTCCAATCAATGTACCTTGCCAAGCTTCATTTATCCAAAATGATTGGGACTCTTCTCCATTATCCTTATCTATTACATAATTCTCAGGATAGAAATCATAAGTTTCTTCCCCTGTCTGAGGGTCATAGGATTTAACCTTCAATATCTTCTTCTTGGACTTCCAGTACAATCTAAGTACTCTCAAGTTACCTGCAAGGTCATAAGGAAGTAAAGAACCAGCAACTCCTTCAGAGAATAATCCAGCAGGGTCAAAAAAGTATGAACCATCAGAAACAGTTACTTCATCTCCCATCATACTTGGGTTGACAAAACCAAACCTTTCATCTATATTGTCCATACTGTCAGTAGCAGCCTGACCTACATGGTCAGGAAGATTTTCTATATACTCTATATCCTTCTTGGTAAGAGAATCATAATAAGTATCAATCACTCTTCCTGGACTCCAATAGTCTTCAAGTATAATAATATCTGCATCCTCAATCTTATTACTGTATCCACTTTTGAATACTCTAATCTTTAGAGGATTAATTCTTTCAAGAGTTGGCTCACCACCTACAATATCACATTGATAAATCTCTTCACCAACTGCCATTGCATCCATAAAGCCCTGATTGAATATCAAAGGTATATTATACTCTTTAATATAATGATTAAGCAGAGCATTAGCTCTTATCTCTCTTAGGTCTTGCCACTCATAAGTATAATAATCATTAAGCTTCTCAAGCTTATTATTGAAATCATCCTCTGAAACAGAGTTATCTCTCATGAGCTCCTGAAGGTCTTGTAATAGGGCATTCTTCTTATTAGTCTCTATTTCAGATATTGCAGTTGGGTTTGTTACTACTACCCTGAAATCAAAAACTCTCTTTGATTCTTCACCCTTAAGTACATTCAACTTACTATTGATTATAGGATAGTGTTGCAGTCTCTCAGGTATATAACCTGCCTTAATATCATCAGGATTAATAATAATCTCAAGGTCTTGCATGTGCAATCTTCCATTCAATAAATCATAATTTATCTTCTTATGAATTACTGATTTTCTAACTAAATTATAGTTGAAGAATGTCTTTTGGTTAGCCCATAACAGACAGTCCTTTCTCCATTGCTTTGTTTTCTTAGAGAAAGGAAGCATCTGTCTGGGAAAGTTTATATTATCTGCCATAGTCTTCCATATTTAATTTTATTACAAAAGTAAGTAAAAATCTCCACTTAACCAAGTATATAAGTGATTTCTTTATTGAAGTGCTTCATTCAAACTAAATTTACTGAATTTATTTGGGTCCTTATAATTAAGAGTGAAGAATTTATCATTTCCAAGATAATCTTTTGGTATTGAGCCCTGGTCTTTTGAAGGATTTCCCTGATATAATATCATCTTCTCTTCTCTATATAACATGACCATACCTAATGCCCTGATTCTATCCACATTTATCTCTGGGTTAAATGCAATTAACTCTTCAATTAATGCTCTATTTCTCAGGTTAAACAGATTATATGTAGTTACCTCTGAGCTTTCTATACCATTCTGCACAGTAAATGTTACAGGCTTCATTAGCCAATCTCTAATAAGATTATTGGCATACATATTAATAGCTGCTGTAGCATTAACACCTTTTTGGTTACTTCCAAAGTTACTGTACTTAATAAGCTGTTTATCTCTTAAATACTCAGGAGTATCAGCTAATAAATGAGTACAATTCATCTTCTTAAAGTAAGCAAAGATACCCTTTTTATTTGATTCATACAGACATGTTGCATTATAAAATAAACACAGAAGTCTTACTATTTCAAAGTTATCATCTGCAAATGCCTGTCTACCAGTATATTCAGCTACAATCTTATCAGTCCATAAGTCAAGAACAAAGGTAGATGATAGAGATGAAGACTCAGCTTGGTCATTATCTACAGGGTCATGACCTATAATGTATCTTGTATTTGGGACCTTTCCAGACCTATCCTTTTGAGGCATCTCAAAGATTTCTACAGCCCCAGGAGTATCATTCTCAACTCCATATTTTCTAATTGGGACATCATCAGTTAAGATAAACTCTACTTCTTCTTTACCCTGAACTAACTTACCTACATATACATCATCAAAGGCATGTACATCTTGGTCTATCTGACTTAATCTCTCTGTAAGAGAAGTGATAGGGAAGTAGGCTGCTTTAACTTTAATAATAGCTTCTGCTGGTGTAATAGGGTCCTCAGCAATTACTCTAAGTACTGATTGTGGGTCTGCACTATATTTAGCTTTATATCTTGCAAGAAGAATCTCTATAAGAGCCTTAACTACATCAGATACTCCATCTTCATTATAACAACCAGCTCTATTAATATAAGCAGGAAAGAAGTACCCAAAAGTAGATTTACCTTGCTTTGGTTTATCATATACATTATCAAGTGCATATATATTATAACCTTCAGGATTATATAACAGTGTTTTAGCAGAAGTAAAATCTGACTCTTTTTCACTGGCAGTACCTACAAGATATTGACATGCAAAAGTATAATCACCATCCTCTACTGATTTCCTTGTTACATCATACAAAGAAAGAAGGTCTTTGAAGTTACCCATCTCTTCATATAATATCCAACCTCTCTTACCTCTTAACTTACCAGAGTCATCTTTAGCTGATACAGCCATTACTTGATTTAATGAACCTTTCTCAATGCCATATTCATCCTTATAACCCATCTGCCAAGACATCTCATTAGGAGAGTTCTTTAACATAAGGTGAGGGAAAGGGGTATTAGCAAAACTAAAGTTAATTGCAGGTTTGAACTTAGAAAGGGTACCATCCTTATCATCCTTCAAATATTCTTTCTGATAAGCTGTAAGTACTGTAATAACCCTTCTTTTGGACTCCTCACTTTCTCCAAGTATAAGATTATGTCCCATAATTGCAGAAAGAGAATATGATTTACCACAACCTCTCTTTGCAAGTTCAATTCCATGATGACCTTTCTCTCTTGCCTGATACAAGTAATGGAATCTCCAATCTATGCCTTCAAAAAAGAAGGGAAAAGACTCCTTTCTAATGGCTTTCTTCTTCCCTTTCTCTACTACATTAACAAGCATAGGTTGATAGTTAAGAAGCCAATAATGATAGCCTGAAATCCAGGCTCCATCAGACTCCCTAACATAACCTTCCCAGCATCTTCTTCTCTCTTCATCCCAGAACTTTCTATACTCAGAATTGGGATTACTATTAGGTTTTAGAAAGGTATAACATCCATGCTCCATATAATGAATGGCTGCTTTCCTAAAGTAGTTGGCATCTGTCATTATAGGAGGATTAGTAACATCTACAATAGCTCTTCCCTTTTCATCTCTTGGTAAATCTTTATAATAGGGTCTATTAGGAGATATTAATCTCTTAACAAACTCTACACTACCAAGAATCTCAAGTAATTGCTCCTGAACCTCCTGAGGAAGGGTATTCATTAGTTCCTCAGTTAGTTCAGTCTGATATTTATTCATTGCTACCATTGCATAACTCCTTAAAGTTTTGTGTATTAATATACTCCAGAAGAGATTTGGTAATAGAAATGGTTAGGAGGGAAAGAGCTTTAGTTTCTTCTGTATCAGTAACAATTCTATTAGAATACTGAGCACCAAATGCAGGTATCTTTTCACTCTTACTTACAAACCAAACTTGCATTCTATAAGTCTTCTGTGACTTAACTACAGGGTTAGTATCTATTATCTTATGTAATACAAAGTATCCCTTTCTTCTATTAGGAAAGCCTTCATAATATACATTAAGTCCTTCTACTATATCATTTATTTCCATAACTATTTATAATTAAATGTATATCCTAAATAGGATTTCTTATTTACATGGGAGTACACTATAAATTTATTATCCATAAATACCTAATATACAATGGGTTAGAGGTCCTCATATATTGCTTTTTCTTGTGCTCCTCTAACCTTATCATTTTGTGCAAGTTCCTTAACAAGTGCTCTTTCAGCTTCATCAAGGTCTTTAATTAAAGAAGGTATTTGTTTAATAGTAGCTGTTACTGTATTTAAGGTATATACAGGCTTACCTTTATCATCTTCTTTAGTAAGGTCAATATCTCTTAATAGTTGTCTCAACTTGTCTACTGCAACTCTTGTATCTTCAAGAAGTAATGCTGAAGTTGTTTTAAAACTTGCATATAATTTCATTGCTTCTTTAACAGTAGTATCAGGTTCCCAGTTAGGTCTTAAGCCTTCTCCTTCCTTAATGGATTTAGACCTTTCTTCTCTATCAACTATATATTGATAGTCACTCCTTGGGTCTTCCATAAAGTAACAGTACCCAAGTTCCATTATAGCTCTTTCTTTTGATGCTGACTTATCTCTATTCCATACTTGTCTAAATGCTTTAAGTGCCAGAGCCTCTTCTGAGATTGTCAGGTTATAACCTTCATATCTAAATAGTTTCATATCCTAAATAAAAAAAAAAAGCCCGCCTTAATTAGGCAGGCTTAAAATTAGTTCAATTCAAGCTTAGGAGTGTCAACCACAATGGTTGGATTCTCATCAAACTCCTCAATCTCTGCAACATATTTGATATCATTGTCAAATAGATATAGGTGAGGAACACCTTCAATATCTATTATATCAAACTTGTAACCTTTTACTGGATTGTCTTTAATAACTCCATCTTTAAGAGTACCTTCTCTATGCTCTCTTACTTCATATCTTTTAGGGTTAATAAATACTGTATCTCCTACTTCAATACCTTTCACCATTGGTCCAACAGCTACTACAGTTTGGAACTCTTTAATTGTTCCTGATTTTGAGGCATCCAGTAGAGTTGTTCCTTTAATATATTGCTTGTCATCATACTTGTTCATGGTAGTTACAAGACCATTGAACATTGGTTTAATCTTCTTTACAGTTATCATTTTTCAATTGTTTTAACTTCTCAAATCTCTTCTTAACTCCCATCATTCTATCATAAGTACATGATAGTTTACCTATTGAAGGTATATTAAAGTTAGTTCTTAACTTATCAAACTCTTCTTTAGTAAGGTCTTCCTTTAGTGGCAAGGATTTTATGGACTCCCTTATAAACTTCCAGTAAGATTCATAGGCTTCTTTTACCACTTCTACTGGTATTCCAAGTTCAATTGATACCTGTCTTAATGCTTCTGAATATATCATTGAAACTCAAAGAATAACATTAATTTAAATGAACCTGTATCTTCATCCATATTAGGAATAAACTTTGGATTAATCTTTCCATCAATAATAATCCTATTCTTTCTGAACTTACCCATGATTACTTGAAAATGAGCTGGAGAAATATTACATTCCTCTCTTACCTTTCTCTTAGTATCTTCATTCATTGTAATCTGGTCAAGTACTTCTGGGTCAGTTATAACCTTACTTAACTTGTATCTTATTCTCACAAAAGCTGTTATAACTTCCATTTCTCTTTCTGTAAGATTATGAAATGGTTGTAGAAACTCAAACCAATATTTAAAGAAATTCCCATCAGCCTTGCAAGGAATCCTAATTACTCCATCTGCTCCCTTGCCCATACTACCTCCTTATTCTTTATTCTCTTCAGGAGCCTCTTTTTGCTCTGTAGGTTCTGCCATAAGAGACTCAAATTCAGAAGTACATTTCTTGATAAATTCTTTATCCAAAGGCAAATCAGGAGTAGTAATAATTCTCCATAGCCATTCAAGTCTCTTGAAGAAGTTAGATAGATTAGCTTCTTCTAAACTTTTAGCAAGTTGCTGATTCTGTAAATATAACTGTCTTGATTGCTCTGAAACCTGATGTAGAGCATTCTTTAACTCTTCCTCATTAAGAGGTTGTCTCATCTTTAATGCTGATGTATTTTTATCCATTCTTATTACTTGTTAAATAACTTCCACCATATCTTTGTCCATATAATTTCTCCCAAGCAAATATACTGGAAGAATCCATCTCTGTACCTCCACACTTAGTACAATAGTCAGTACCATCTGCACTTCTTATTGCTAAAGATAAGCAATGATGACAGTAGATAACTGGTTCAGCATTATAATCAACCTTATTTTCGTCTTCTCCCTTATCCATAATATTGCTTAGTTATAATATACTAAATATATTTGTCCTCCAAGAGGGAACATACTAACAATGTCCTCCTTCTTAATCTCAAGCTCAATAGCTTGTTTTATAACATCTCTAACTGTTGTACCTACAACAGCAGTAATCACTTTTCCATTCATTCTTAGTGTATTTAATTAATTGGGGGCAAGCAAGGAGTCGAACCTTATCTTTAGCCTATGAAACTAATGTGCTACCATTACACCAACTTGCAAGAGCAGATAGAGAGACTCGAACTCTCACCTAAAGATTGGAAGTCTATAGTACTAACCTTTATACTATATCTGCATTTTAATTATTTGAGGGAATGCCCAGAATTGAACTGAGAAATCTGCTTTACAAGAGCAGTGTTTTACCATTAAACTACAAACCCATTATGGTGTCTCAAGAGGGGGTCGAACCCTCACTTTTACAGGGCTTAAACCTGTTGTGTCTACCAAGTTGCACCATTGAGACATCATTCAGTCAGCATGAACCTAAATACATACTGATTAATCTTTAGTATGAATGTCTCTGTCTCAGATTTAATACCAGCACATATAGTTGTTTCTGGTATTCCATCATAAAACTCTTTGGTCTTATACTGTACATACTTCATGAATTCCTTTGTTGAAGTAGCATTGAAAGGAGTACCATGAACTGTATTAAAGTCAAAAGAAACTCCAGTAATACCCATAGCTGATTCAGCTATCAAGTCTTGAAAATCACCTACTTCTTCAAGGAAATCATCTAAGTATAGATGTGCCCCTCTTTTATCTCTGTTTGGAAGTTTGAGAGAAGCCCAATGTACATTCTTAGTTTGAGTTTTAATACCCTCAAGAACATTCACATATTCATGGAAGAATCTGAATAAACCAGCATCCTTATCTTCTTCCATTACTGTTTCTTCTCTTTGAAAACCTTCCAATAGATTGTCTCCAAATGTATCTATCATATTGTTTTAATTTGATGTTACAAAGATATGTATTATAATTTATATATGCAAGTAAATCTGCATATTTTTTTTTGTACCTCAGGGGAGAGTCGAACTCCCAATCTTATTTCAGCCATGCTTTCTAAGAGCATTGTGTATTCCAATTCCACCACTGAGGTATTTGTGGAAACTAATGGAGTTGAACCATTATCTAAGGATTTTCAGTCCCCCGCATAGACCACCTTTGCTAAGTACAATATCTTATTTCTTCCATGCGGGAGTAGAAAGAATCGAACTTTCACCTATTGATTAACAGTCAAGTGCTCGACCTTCGAGCTATACTCCCAATTAAATGTTGCTCCTATTAGAATCGAACTAATGACCTTCACTGTGTAAAAGTGCTATTCTAAACCACTGAACTAAGGAGCAATGTATAGGGCTTTTTAAAGAGTGCCCCTCTAACTTCTTCTCTGTAAAAAAAAACAAACATTATGAAAACATGAAACAGTGGATACATGTGGGACTTGAACCCCAACTTCACAGTGCAAATGTGATGTGTTAGCCAATTACACTACATGACCCATTTGTATAGTAGACAGGACTTGAACCTGCATCCTCTGCATCCCAAATGCAGTGCCCCACCAATTAGGCTACTACTATATTATTTATTATATAATTTCTTTAGTCTTTCAAACATATACCTTGCCATTTCATTCTTAGGTATATGAAGTACTGTTTGACCCCATGATGTCTTTATTATCTTTGCCATATCTATTTATTAATATTGCGGAGGATACAGGATTTGAACCTGTACATCCTTTAAGATTACTGACAGTTTAGCAAACTGCTCCCTTACCATTAGGGTTAATCCTCCAACTTTAAATAAAGCCCACAATGACATTTATCATTTTCTCTGTAGTCACTGCATTGACATTTCTTATCCTCACCTGTATTATGACAGGGACATTCTCCATTATTAGCCTCACATCTTCTTAGTATAGCATTAACTACCTTATCATTAGGATTCAACACCCATCCTTCTTTTCTCAAAATTTGTATCATAATGCGGAGAAAGGAGGTCCCGACCCCCAGTCAAATAAATGACCAATCTGTTTTCAAGACAGTTCCCAGACCCTCTGAGTTCCTTCTCCATTTGCCCCTCCAACTCTTTGGTAGAGGACTTAGTTCAGGGCAGTCTATGAGGGAATTGAACCCTATCCACCTTCTTGACAGGAAGGTATGCAAAACCATTACACTTCATAGACTAATTAAACCTTTTTCTAACATTATATGATGGTTAGGACATAACCATACTAAGTTATCTAAAGAATTTATCTCTTCCACAGTAGAAGAAGGAGAAAATTGTAATATACCCTTTACATGATGAACCTCTAATATTTCATCAAATTCATGATTATGACAATAACTACAAACCTTCTCTACTTCACTTTCCAATAACGTTCTCTTAGCATCAGCTCTAATTGATGTTACTTTAGATGTTAGATATTTATTTCCTTCTATATAACTACCTAATGTTCTATTCTTTATGCTTCTACTATCTTTTGCACATGTATTGCATAATTTAGCTTTTGCATTTTTAAGTCCTCCACATATAGGACAGAACTTGTTAAAATCTTTTTCTCTCTTTGGAGAAATTCTATTATTGTAAGTAGCAGAACAGGACTGAGAACAGAATTTCTTCTTTCTTGTTTCTGAGGGATGTTCCACATCTCTCACTCTTATAATTTCTCCACAATTTAAACATATTTTTGGATTTAGGTAATATCTTCTTAATGCTTCTTCTCTATTCATACAACTTCCATTTTGTAATGGGTAGGGGATTTGAACCCCTAATGACTGCCTTGAAAGGGCAGTGACTTAACCAATTTGTCCAACCCACCATTTTGACTATCCTATCTTCACAGACCAGATAGTCCACTCTTTAAAAATCATGAAACAAAAAAAAAATCCACCTTCAAAAGTACCCCATTAAGGACTCGAACCTTATCTAAAACTTTAGAAGAGTCTTGTGCTTCCATTACACCAACAGGGCATTTATTGTTGTTCCAGCAGGAATTGAACCTACATTACTTGAGCCAAAATCAGGTGTAATAACCATTATACTATGGAACAATGTTCTTATCTTCTAATCATGATGCAAAGATAAGTCAAATATTTGATATATGCAAATCTTTCACTAATTATTTTCAAGATGGTATGAAAATACTCCAGAAGTGAATTAAGATAATGGGCTGAATTATTATCTTAATTAAATACCCATTATCTTATTAGCCCATTTTTCAGTATAAAAATGATAATAATTATATTTTCCATTCTTCCAACAACATCCAATATAATTATTAAGCCAAGCATGTAGTATAGAGGGAATACCAATAACCAATAAATATAAAGGACCAAGTATCTTACTCTGCTTTACATGACCACATTCATGTTTTATAACTATTTCTTTGTCAATGTAATCTTGATTAATAAAGATATATTTCCCAAGAGATACACCACCCTTAGTTTTCTGTAAATATACTTTAGCACCTACACTCCTTGAGTCATTATTCTCTATAACACATATTCTATTATCTTTAGATATAGACCTATAGATTATACCACATAAATTCTGTGGGAATTGCCACAACCAAAGTAGAAAACTAATTAACCATTTCATACCTTATACCTCTTTACATCCAACATTCTTGAACTAACTCCCTGTGCATAGTATCTCCTATCATTGTTATTTACTGATACACAGATAGCACCTTCACACTTAACAATGTTTACATTCTTAATAACTTCTTCAATAACTCTTTTCATATATTTGTTCTTTAAAGTGTATAACAATCCCTTAAGCAGATTGGTTCTCTGCCAGAGTAAAGTTTCCAGTACCCCTACCATGACACTTCATTACAGGCGGTTAATCCCCAAGAGCACTTTACCCTCAACCTTTTCTCATATACATAGGTGTGCTACTGTAACTTATAATCAAGGCATTTCTTAGCAGGATTTTCACCTCATCCACAGGCATACCAGCCTTTATATAAGCTCCCTATTTATGGGAGAAGTGGATTACTACCCTGTCAGCTCCAAAGCCTGAACTTCTGTAAGGGACTTCTTTGGAGGAGAAATTAGATGTATAGTTCTAATTCTGGTGCAAACATATAAAAAATAAATGATATATCCAAATCTGAGATTATTATTTATGAAAGTTTAACTATTGACTATATAATATGCTGTTCTTTTAAGGCTTTTAAACATCTTGCAGTCCATTCTACTAATGGTTCATCATTATCACAACTCATATATTGTCCAGTTTGGAATATGGAATGTACTATCTCATGTAGCACAGTAAGTTCAATTTCATCCTTTGATAGTTTACTACCATCAGGCTTCTTTGTACTAATAGTTATTACCCTTGAAGGACTTTCTGTTTCTCCAAATAACCACTTATCATTTTCACCAACTACTTCATCTACAAACTGTATTTTCCAAGTACTCCCAAATAAATTATAACTCTTCTCTTTCATACTTTTAATTTTTGGTCAAAGATAAGTATATAGTAGATACTATCCAAATAATTTAATTTTTTTTTTTAATTTTTTTTTTTTTAATTTTTTTTTTTTTTTTGATTCATAGTCATGAGGGGGATATACACCAACCTCACCTCCCCCATCACTTAGCCAGTGGGGTTCCACCCCCGTGGTTTAAACAATTATTCATTAACAATTTAACATTAAGTATTATGAACAATCAGTTAAAATTCATTGAGACATTGACAGTTGAACAGTTTAAAGCAGCTCAGTATGTAGACAAAATCCAAGTGAAACAGAATCCTAAGACCAACAAGTTGTTTTTCACATTTGGTTCAAAGACAGGAGCAGTTGCAGTGAAGGGTATTCCTACACATCCAATGGTATCAAAGGTTGAAGCACCTGATGGTAGCTCATTCTGGCTGTTGCATGAAGAAGGCACAGGTGGTGCACCAGTGTTGTCAACATTCTAATGAAGGAGGGCTTTGCCCTCTTTCTTCTTTATTCTTCTGAACATTAATAGTATCTTTTAAGCATTAATAGTATTATGGACAAGATAATTTGGTTAGATGGTCATACATCAAAGATTTCAAGTGAAGAAGCATGGAACAAGCAATATACCAAGGATAATAATTGGTTCATGAATCATGCTGATTCTACCTTTGTTTGGATAGCTAATTGCTGGATGCAAGTGTAAAATACTACATACTCTCCTACTATTATTCCTTATTCTCTTCTGGAGTATAGATAGTAGTGGGAGAGTTTCTATGTTTGAAGATAGTAAGTTGTAGGCTTTAAGTAGTCAATCTTATTGCATTAGAGCTTGTATTAGAGTGCATGAAGAATAGTGTCTCAAATGTCCTTTCTTTACTCTTTCTTTCTATGTTTGTTGATAGTGTGAAAGTGTGGAAGAGTGAGTATTACTCTGTAACAATTCCCCCACATTATGCCACAATCAAAGACATGTCAAAAAGAAAAAGAGGAGTAATAGAATAACTGAATTTACTGGTTACATTGTTAGACTAAACAGTGCTTTTAGTTTAATTGGACCACAAAAAGGCATATAATAAGCACACAGTAAGCATACCAATGGGCTAATTTAGGCAATCAGATGTGAATAATAGTAGCATTTGACAGAACACATGCCATTAAAATGTGTTAAGAGAGAACCAATATATATTAGATTAGATTAAATTAAATGATAAGGATAAGATATTTGATGGGGTTATATTGTAAGTATTGACCACTTAGGAAACTAAACAAACATCCACCTGAAAGATGAAATAATATGTAGAGAATGGCATCCTGTAAGTCCTGCTTGAGACAAAAGTCAGTAGTGTTAATACTTAAGACATAATTATCAACAGAAGAGGTAATCCAGCAACCCAGAGGGACTCATATCTATTAACTGAGTAAAGGAATAGTTAGAAGGAATATTAAGAAGACAGTCAGCCTATTTAAGGAATATTATATGGGTTGGATATAATACATCAATATCAAGGGCACATTAGCTCAGTGGTTAGAGCATCGCATAATGATTAATTAAAGGTAGTTATTGTGAAGGTCACTGGTTCAAATCCAGTATGTGCTTCAATTATTAACAAATTAACTTATAAACACATGGCTAAGAAATTTAAAAGAGAGAATTGTGACTCTGTATTGAGAGCTACAGTTACAGACCAATTGGGTAGAACAGTTTCACTGTTTAGGACACATGCTTTTGAATGGTCAATAGTAATTGCATCAGACAATAGCATCACAATGCAGACCTTCCAGAAAGGTGATATTGCAAGAAAAGAGTTCAATAAATACAAAAGAAAAAGATAATGGATTTAAAAGAATATACTCAATTATTGAAGCATAATAAGTACAAATTGTACAAACATATAGGTAATAACCTTATTAAGGTTGGGGATATTTATGCAAATACAGTTGAAGAAGCTGAGCACTTGGCATTATTGAATCACATTAAATATGATATTATTACAGTAACAGAATTCTTAAAATGAAAAATACATTTGGACTTATAGCAATAATGGGAGTATTATCTGCTATGTGTGGTATAGTCACTGAGATTACAGCAATAATAACAGTAATCTGTGGTATTCTTTACCTGTTTTATCCAACTACTAACATCAATAGATATGAAGAAGATTGAAATGATATTCAAGGGTGTGTTATTATACATGACTATCCTTGTAACCATGATATTCATGATGGGTGTAGATAGTATTTATGACCAAGGATATTTCTTTTATGGTATAATGCTTGTAGCTGCACTTGTATTTGTGTGTTATAAAACTATTAACAAAGAAGAACTTGAGGTGCTTACATTATGTAAGTATCTCAATTCCAAAGATGAATGGGTATGAGCCAATTAACACTAAAAGATGTTAGAAACATTATGCTTTCCAGACTTCAAGAAATGAAAGAGAGGGAGGCATCAATGACAAAGGAAGAAAAACTTCTTAGAGATAAAAAGAGACAAGAATCTATAAAAGGCTGTGGGTCTAATCATGACTCTGATAGATATGTATATATCAATGGACGTGAATATATAGACCACGGCTGGTGAAAAAAAAAAAAACAATAAACTATGGTACGGACAATCAATGTGGTTTATACTACACGAAAATTATCTGAGTCAGAAGCAAGTAAACTTAAGGCTTATATATTCTTATGTAGCTATGACCAAATAAAAGTGGGAGACTTGATTGAGTCTCCAATGTACACCACATCAATGCAGGTCATTGGTGTAAGCAACTATGCTGCAAGAGAGCAGAATGCTATCACTCTTAAAGATATTATCATTGACACAATCAATGGTGCAAAAGTATCAAACAATCAATTAAACAACAATCAAAAATCAAACAAAATGGAAAAGAAATCAGTATTCAGCAGCTTTATTGAGAAATATAAATCACAGTTCATCCCTGAAAAAGAAGAGTCACTGAAACTCTCAATGGATGGCAACATTTGTGTGCCTATTGGTAGTGAGTATGTTGGTATAAATGCTGATAATGAACTCATCAGTTATCCTACTGAAATGTGTATGGATGTTCCGGTGTATATCATTTCAAAACCCTTCAATCAGGTGCAGGTAGGTGACATTGTGAAGTTGAACAATTCCTTCTTGAAAGTGCTCAGGAAGAATGACAATGGTACATTACAGTGCTTGTCATTCTCTGGATATTCTTCAAACAGAAGAGAAATCAAGGACTTTATGTTAGGTCAGGCTCTTGTGAGAGTAGTTGTGAATATGTTCTCAGGCATGACAACTAATGGATTCAATCCTATGATGTTGGCTCTTGCTAACAATGAAAACATGGACATGAAAGACCTCATGATGATGCAGATGATGCAGGGAAATGGTGCAGGTTTCAATCCTATGATGCTCATGATGATGAACAAAGGTGGAGATAGCTCCATGTTTGAAACCATGATGATGATGCAAATGATGGGTGGACAGAATCCTATGATGGGATTCATGAATCCTGCCACTAATACAGAAAAGAAATAGGTATGTGTTTATATAAGGTTAATTAGATTGGAGTAGCTATGTTGTGAAATATGGCTACATTCTGCCCTCATAGTTCAGTGGATAGTAACAATTGTTTCCTAAACAATAGACAGAGGTTCGAGTCCTCTTGGGGGTACAACATTTTATTTATTATTAAACAATTGATACAAGGGAGCTGGTATGTGAATATAGGCTCTTCATGGGGCATAATTTGGATTTGATTACTGGTTATTTGGTAAGAGAACATGCAAAGACTGATGGAAAGACATCAAACAATTAACTGACAACACTTATAGAGTTGCTGCCTAAGGGCTGAGCCACACTTGCTTGGAAACAGAAAGGTGTATAGTCATAAGCAAAGATTTCTTGCATAGATTAGTGCAAGTGGTGGATTGTGTTGATTTCTGGTCAACCCCAGTGGATAACCAACCACATATCAAATAGGTAAGCATGTGAAATTCTTTTATTAAAGATTAGTAAGACGAGGGTTCGAACCCCTCATGCTCCACAACTGTAAATGGTTTTGGTCTGGTGTGGGCTGCAATACAATAAATACAGAAAACACAGGATGCTAATAGGTAAGCTATAAAGGGTGTTATGGGCTGTCAGACATTTCTACCTTGTAAATCACAAGAAATGCTCAAGAAGAAAATTCTAATAAACTAATATATGCGAGTGATTATTAATTCCTCTGTTGTTGCAGATGGTGTAGCAGATTTACAAGTAGATTGCTACAAGAATGGGGTACTATTATGTACAGAGTCCTTACTAAAAGCTACTCTTCTTGAGCAGCAATTAGTCTCTCATCACATTTCTTACACCCGATTTGGGGGAGAAAATGGTAAACAATTTGAAATTAACTGCAAGTCAATTAGTGCATACAGCACAAAAGTATGAAGAACTTTGAATACTATGGCTTATTTCTCACAGAAGAGAGTAAGACCAAGTTGAAAGCATGGTTATGGGAAAATGGCTATGATTTCAATAATGACATTATAAAGGGAACACTACCTGAGAATTGGTATTTGGACCATTGTACATTATTACATTGGTCTCAGAGTGATTACATAAAAGAAGCTATTCTTGAGGATAGATTGGATGAAAGATACTCTATAATTATAGATGGTATTGGGGCATCAGATAAGTCTTTAGCTTTTAGAGTAACTGGAGGTTCTATGTGTACAGTATGTGCTAACAAGATTCCACACATAACTATTTGTACATTCAATGGTGGTAAACCAGTGGATAGTAATAATATTACTGAGTGGAAGGATATTGAACCAATTATTGTCGAAGCTAAATTAGAAAAGAAATAATAAAAGAAAGGAGTCTTATGAATTACAAAGAAATGCTTGAGGCAGCTAAGTCTCATAGAGTTACTCATCCTTTAATGCAAGAAGCAGATAAAGATTCCTGGGTAACATTTTGTGAAGGGTGTGGATGTTGGTATAATGCTTCAGGAGAGGCTTTAGCTGATGAAAACTTTCAGATTGGTCTACAGGAAGCTATAACAGATAATCCAGCTCTTGGAGAAAATTGGGAAATAGTAAAAGAATAAAGATATAAAAGTAGCTTATAGAAAAAGAGGAGTATTATTCATGTTAATTGCAACATGTAGTGGTAAACAACTAAAAATATATAAGTAATGAATTTAGTAAAGATATTAGAAGGTAAGAATGGTACATCATTATACTCTTCTTTATATGGGGAGTTAACATTGTTTAATATTAATGAAACAGATAAATTTCCTATTGCTTGTTATGTTATTGGAACAGGTGAAAAAGTGTACTTTACAAAGGAGGGACTCTATTTTAGAGAGTATAAGGATGCTGAATGTGTATTATTTCCATCAAAATCTAACAGAAATTGGGAGGAATTCAGATATGACTTACCCAAAGGAACTCCTGTCATGGTCCGTAGTAATACTGAAAGTTCATGGATGTTTAGATATTATGCTGGGGACAGTTATGCCTATTATAAACAAGAATCCTCTTGTAGAGATAAGAGTCAGTGGGAGTACATTATTCCTGTAGATAAATTCAACTTTAAAGACAGAACTTTTAATACAGAAGATAACTATGGTACAGCTAATAGGTGAGTTTATCCTGATTGGAGTAATAGGAGGATTGTTGGGCATATTCTACAGGAATTGTCTTAAGGCTGAGGGAATGATATTCAATGGATTTTATTATAGAGTACTCAAACCTTGGGCTGAACTTGAAGATGATTTGGAAGAAGAATGTATATATTACAAATTATCCTTTGCAGATAAATTAAGAAGGTGGGTATCTTATCCTCTTGGTTACTGTATATATTGCAGTTCTACATGGATAACATTCTTCTTATGTGCATTATGGTTCATTAACTGGCAATCATTGCCTGATTGGAATATGATAGTGATAGGAGTATTAGCTGCAACAGGTGTACAACATTTAATAGTAGCTTGTGCTTGCAGATTCTTAATATTTAAACATCCTGATTTAGATGAAAACAACATTTGAGTATGGCAAAGATTATTTGCCTGAGATTTGGTATTAAATAACAGAAGAATGTTAAAGGTGGAAATATATTTGCGTATATGAAACCTTTGACATATCTTTGCAGTGTCAATTAAATAAAGAAACAATTCTATGGGAAAGTTAAATCCATTAGTGAAACCAACTTCAAAGTTGGATACAGAAAGACTGGCTGGGGGTTCAGGTGCATTGGCAGCTAAACAGAGTGATGTAGCATTATTGAGGAGAGCTGTATTAGCTAATCTTCTTTGGGAAGATGTTGCATATATGGATGGTAAGAAGGTAGCAGAAGAAATCAAAAGGTTAATACCCTTGTGTCCTGCCATTGATGTGTATAATATTGCCCTTGAAGCAAGATTAATGCAGAAGCTGAGACATACACCCCTGTTTATAGCAGTGGAAATGTGTAAATATCCTGAACATAAACTATTTGTGGCTGACTTGTTACCTAAGATTATTACAAGGGCTGATATGCTTACAGATTTCTTGGCATTATATTGGAAGGATGGTAAAAAGCCCATCTGTAACCAAGCTAAGAAAGGATTAAGTGCTGCCTTTCATAATTTCAATGAATACAAGTTTGCTAAATATGACAGAGATGCAGCTATTAAGTTAAGAGATGTCATGTTCTTATGTAGACCTAAACCAAATAATGAACAGGAAGCTGAACTATTCAAAAAGATAGCTGATAGAACTCTCACACCACCTGAAACTTGGGAAGTATTACTTTCTGCTGGTAAAGATAAGAAAGAGACTTGGCAGTACCTTATTAATAATGGAAAGATTGGAGGTCTTGCAATGCTGAGGAATATTAGTAATATGATGAAAGCTAATATAGACAAGGAAATCATAAGATATGGTCTTAGAAGTCTAAAATCCTCAATGCTTTTGCCTCTTGATTTCTTTAAATCTGCAAGAATGGCTCCTGAATTTAAAAGAGATATTGAAGATGCAATGATTGAATCATATAAATCTCTTCCTAAATTGAAAGGAAATACCTTATTCATTGTAGATGTATCAGGTTCTATGCTTTCTAATTTATCAAGTAAATCATCATTTTCAAGACTGGATGCTGCCTGTGCAATGGCTATGTTAGCTATTAACCAGTGTGAGAGATATGAACTTGTAACTACAGCAGGAGATGATTATAGGAGAATTCAATCGTCTGAACATATTAAATATCCTGAGAGAGGATTTGGAGTGTTCAATCAAATAAAACAGTCAATGGGTAAGATTGGTAGTGGAGGTATCTTTACTAAACAATGTCTTGACTGGTGTAGGAAGAAGTTTGGAGGAGCCAAGTTTGATAGAATAATCATATTCTCAGATTCACAAGATATTGATTATCACTATGATAAGACTATACTTCCTGAGCCTTTTGGTAAATGTAATTACATCTGTGATGTTTCAGCAGAACTTAGAGGTGTGAATTATAAAGGTAGATGGACAGCAGAAATTGGTGGTTTTTCAGAACATTTCTTAACTTATATTGCAGCTTTAGAAGGCTTGCAGAATAAGTTTGAGGAACAGTAAATATAATGTTGTATAGTGTATAATAGACTTACTTCAAGCTGATATATTATGGTTTACCAAAAGAAAACAATAGTCTGTTAGTTGTTCTTACAACATTAACTCATAAAACTAAGGTTATGTTACAGTTGCGCATATTAAATCAGCTTAAAGTGGCTGTGCCTTAGTTTTAAAATATAATGCCATTAGTGTATTACAGATTTACATCAATAATCTTTTAAATTATCTACGATAATCTGTTAAATGTTCTATGGCATATTTCAGAGGGATAGCTCAGTTGGTAGAGCAATAGAATGCAAATTATACTCTGTTTAAAGTTCTACAGTAATATGTTAGTGTGGAACAGAGTTACTTCAATAAGCGGGAAAATCTATAGGTCATTGGTTCAAGTCCAATTCCCTCCACAATTAAAACAAATGGGGATGTGGTGAAATAAAGCAAGTTTATCCTCTTATGAGTGTTCTCCCGAAGGGGTAGTGTATTATAAGAGTTACTTCAAGGTTTACACAATTGTCAGTAAAACAATCAAATGTTAGTTCGAGTCTAACCATCCCCACACAAAGATTAGTGATATACAACACTTACTTCAATATTATACATAAATTAAAGTAAATTAAAGTAAGAAAGGAGTAGATTTTTTAATCAACTTATGTCCTTAGGGGCAACAATTTCAGAAGTGTTGTAGAATATTCTATCTTTTAAAGGCTATCAGTTTTATTACTGGTAGCCTTTTCTTTTTATGCACATTCTTGTGATAATTAAGATATGTTTTACTAAAAAAAAAAAAAAACAATGAAAAATGAAAAGAGTGGAGCTGAGAGCTTCGCAGAAAACATGAGAAAAAAATTAGGTATTTACAAACCACTTCCTAAAGAAGTAATGGATGATTTGAGGGAAGGTGTAATTGACATTGGTAAAAAGACAGGTGATACCAATGCAGAAGATGTGTTGGATAACTGCCTGATTGAATTGGGCAAACTAAAAGACAACCAGAGTAAGGCTATTGTAATTACTTATCTACTTGGTACTCTGCCTATGGACTTGCAGAAATTCATTGCAAACCAACAGCAAAAGATTGTTATTGGTATTACAGCTAAGAATTTGGCAGGGGAAGGTCCAGAAGCCATGTTGGGTATGCTTCTTATGGGAGCTATGCTTAGGGATGAAGATTCAGATGAATAATGAAATCAAAGTGAGTCTCAGTGTCACATTACAAGGTAGTGTGATACTGAGCCAAGAGCAGGCTAAAGCTCTTGAGAAAGAAAAAGTAGGCACAGGTTATGACACTTTCAATATGAGAGTAGAAAGTCTTAAGGATGGTAAGAAAGATGCTGAAACCATTACTGTAAAGACCAGAAAGTGTAAGCCTGCTGGTCAATCACTCAATCTTAGTATGGATGCTTATGACTACATGACAGGAAAAGAAGCTCCTTACTTTATGAAAGCAAGAGATTGGGAGAAACTTACTAAGAAACAGAGGCTTGAGGCACACCTCAAAAGGATTGTGGAAGAGCTTGGTGGGGTGAGTTTCACCTATGCTGTATTGGATAATTAAATCATTTATAGTATAGGTAGTATGTTATTCGTATCAATTATAGTAGGATTATTGGGTATTATCTTACTAATAAAGACTTTTGTTAGATACCACCCTTATTTTGATTTAGTCACAAGCTATAACAAGTATATACTATTGCTATGGTATGATAAGGATGGTGGAAGAACTTACATAAAACTATTGGAAATATGAGTAAAGGGAGAGTTTTAACTAAGAAGAAGTGGGGGCATTGTGCCAGATATCGGAGGAAGTATAAATATAGAATCAAATTCCCAAGAGGGAAACTTAATTCATTTGAAGGAACTCATGCACCTATAGGCTATCCTCTCTTGAATATTAAAGTATAAAGCAATTACATCACATTTGGATATTCTATTTGATAAGGTGTACTACAATGACAGTATTGAGCCAAATGTAAAACAAATGTTATGAAACAAAGGGTATATAATATCCTTATGCTCTTACTGATTGGTGGTCTATATGGTTTATACTATATAGACCATCAAGAGGAGCACAAGGAACCTGAAAAGGTGGATGTGTTGAGATTGGAACAACCAGAGTTCTTACTATCAGAGGCTCCTGATGATTATCTTATGGAGGCTTTAGAGTATTATAATGTTAAACATAAGAACATTGTATATGCTCAGGCTATTCTTGAGACAGGTCATTTCAGGTCTAAGGTCTGCAAGGAGTACAATAACTTATTTGGACTCTACAATAGTTACAAAGGTGATTATTACAAGTTTGACCACTGGAGTGAGAGTGTGGTTGCCTATCTCAATTACATACAATATAGATACAAACCCCCGGATGATTACTATCAATTTTTGATTAAAATAGGTTATGCGGAAGACCCGCAATATGTAGAAAAACTAAAGAATATAGTAAAGAGATATGGATAGAGAACAGGCTCAGGAAGAGATAATGAATATAAGGAGTAATTCTATACTCTGTGAATTACCTACTTCTTAATAATACACTTATATTATTGTGTAATCCATTTAATTATTCTATATTTGTAGAAAATTGGAATATATAAAAAAAAATGGAGAAGAAACAAAGTAAAGTATCAGGAGTGTATTGTATTCTTAATATTCTCAATAATAAAAAGTATATTGGAAGTAGTAAGAATATTTATAGTAGATGGTTTAAACATAGGGCTAATTTAAGAGGAAATTATCATCCTAATTCCTATTTGCAAAATGCTTGGAATAAGTATGGTGAAGAGAACTTTCATTTCCTTATACTAACTAAATGTTCTGAGGAATCACTTTTAGAGATTGAACAAAGTTACATTGATAAAATGAAACCAGAATATAACATTATGCTTGAAGCTAAGAGAACTAAGGTTACTAATGTTATAAGAGAGCATATAAGTATAGGAGTAAGGAAAGCTATAGAAGAAGGTAGAATGCCTCTTAATCCTATGATTGGGAAGAAAATGACTAAAGAACATCTTGCTAAATTACCTCAGAATCAAAAGGGATATAAATGCCCTAAGAGGCAAAAAGGTGTATATGTTTATGACTTGGAAATGAACTTAGTTAAAACATTTAATACCTTAAAAGAAGCAGGAGAGTTTATAGGAGTTTCTTTTCAAATAATTAGCAATACTATATTAAGAAGCAAAACTCATAGATGTAAAGATTATTATTTATTTAGAGAAGAACAAAATGGACAGAACAGAAATTCAGAAGGAAATTCTTGAGATTAAATCTCAAAGTATTCTTCTTCAATTGCCTACTTCCTTTGGTAAATCTAAGATAGGCATTGATTTGGCTTTAAGGGATAACCCCAGTAGCATACTTATAGTAATTCCAAGGTTAGTCCTGATAAATAACTGGAAAGAGGAGTTTATCAAATGGGGACTTGAATCTTGGGTTGAAAGAGTACAATTCAGTACTTATGTTGGATTGAATAAACATGTAGAGGAAGAATGGGATTGTGTAATCTTTGACGAAGTACAGCACATGTCAGAAAGATGCAGGGAATTTGTATCTACTATGACTATATATCATTCTATCATGCTTTCAGCTACAGTTACCAGAGATATGAAGTGGGAACTAAGTCAGTTGTTTCCTGATTTTCAGTGTTATACAGTGAAGATGAAGGAGGCTATAGACAATGAAATTCTTCCTGACCCTAAAGTATTTCTAATCCCTCTTGAACTGGATAATACACATGCTGTACATACTATGATTGAACATCCTAAGGCTAAGATTGTCAAGGAATGTCTATATAAAGACAGATGGCAGTATCTTAAGGATAAATCTATTCAAGTGCATATTAAGTGCACTGAGTTACAGTATGTGATAGAGTTAGGAAGCAAGATAGAGTTCTGGAAGAAACAATATATGAGGATAAGGAATGAAGGAGTAAAGACAAAATGGTTATTCCTTGCAGGTCAAAGGCTCAAATTCCTTTCACAATTAAAGAACCCTATTATCTTATCTCTTCTGGAGAAGCTGAAATCAGAAAGGGTACTTACATTCTGTAGTTCTATTGAGCAGACAGAAATATTAGGGGAAAACTGTATTAACAGTAAGAACAAAGAATCCTCTATAGTACTTGACATGTTTAATCATAAGGAGTTGGACCACATCACAGCATGTAATATGTTGAATGAAGGTATGAACCTTGTAGATTGCAGAGTTGGTTTATATGCTAATCTGAACAGTAGTGATATTATCATCAAACAAAGATTGGGTAGAATACTCAGGCACAAAGACCCCATCATTATTATCCCATACTTTAGTGGTACAAGGGAAGAGGAGTTAGTTGAAAAGATGCTTGAGGATTATAATCCAGAGTTGGTTGTGAAAACAAATTTAAGTGAAATAAAAGTATGAGAAACAGAGTTAAGATTACTAAAGCAAACTACATTGTAAATCCTGAAAAGAAGGTAGTAGTTTGTGTTCTGGAGTGTGATATGCAGTTGTATAAGCATCCTGCATGGGATCATATTTATTCTAATATGTGGGCTAATCTTCCACTTGTAGATAACAGGGGCACATTCAAAGTGAGGGCTATTGCAAGATGCAATGAAGAAGATGCCTTTAATGAAGAAGCAGGTAAGAGGATTGCAGAATCCAGAGCAAAAGGTAAAGCATTTGCTACTGCTGCAAAGGTTTATAAAGAAATTGAGAAATATTTCTTGAACTGTGCTGCACTTATGAATGAATCTGTGGAGGCTTGTGAACAGGCTGTGAAAGTTGAGAAAGCTCATGTTGAATTGCTGATTGGATAGGAGTATGACAATCTCATTGAATGACAAGGTTATTAAAAAGAGTGGGGTTTCTCTTGGAGAGGTCTTACTTATGATAGCTATTCAAAACAATGTAGATTTCAATGCTGCTGAAAGTGAGTTGAAGAAAAAAGGACTTATCAGTACAAGTTATGATAGGGAAACACATCTTCCTGTAGGGTTATTTGTAACTTCTATGGGAAATAATGTGGTCAATAATATCATTCTTGATTCTGATAAGTCTGTGGGGACTGATGACTTCAATCAAAGAATTGAAGCATTAGTACCTCAACTTCAATCCATTTATCCAGAAGGAAAGAACTTCAACAATCAGTATTGGAGAGGGAATAAAACTGACATTAAGAGGAAGTTACAGACTTTCTTTAAGAAGTATGGGAATGATTACACTGATGAACAAATCATAAATGCAACTCAAGCCTATGTTTCTGGCTTCAATGGAGAGTATAAGTTCATGAGATTGCTTCAATATTTCATTTGGAAAGAAGAGGTAAAGGATGGTACTAAAGTACCTATCTCAGAACTGGCTAACTACATTGAAAATGCTGGTCAGGAAAGTGACCTCACTGATAATTGGACATCTACATTAAATTGATATGGAAGAGAAGGATTCATTTGATAGAGCACTGGAGAAGTTAATACTCCGAAGGCAGAGGATACTGGATGGCAAGATAAATTGTATTCCATTGTCTTTCCCAAGATTAAGAGTATGGCTCCCCGGAATAGAGAAAAGAAGATATAACATTATTACTGCAAATCAAAAGGTTGGTAAATCAAAACTTGCTGACTATATGCTTGTTTATGAACCCTTCTTCTATGCAATTGAGCACCCTGACCAACTAAGGTTGAAGATACTCTATTTTACCCTTGAAATGGGTAAGGAAGAAAAGTTCTATGAGTTCTTATGCCACTTATTATATAGGCTTGATAAAATAAGAATAAGTCCAACTGACTTGAAGAGTACTTCTGCTGATAGACCAGTTCCTCAAGAGATATTAGACTTACTTGCATCTGAAAGATATGTGACATATATTCAGAAGTTTAAGGAGACTGTAATCTATATTGACTCTGAGAGAAATCCTACAGGTATTAATAAGTATTGTAGGAATTTTGCTTTGAGTAGAGGAAAGTTCCACTTCAAGAAGGTTATCATGAAGAATGAAGCTGGGCTTGAGGAGGAAAGAGAGGTTATAGACTTTTATGAACCAAATGATAGTGATGAATATGTAGAAGTAATCTTAGACAACTATTCAAATCTGATGTCAGAAAGTGGTATGAACAAAATGCAGACTATTGAGAAGATGAGTAAATATTTCATCACTCAAAGGGACCAGTTTGATTTCAATATCACTGCAATCCAGCATCAAGCTCAGGCTCAGGAAGGAATTGAGAATCAGAAGTTGAATAAGATGATGCCTTCATCAGATGGTCTTGCAGATTGTAAGACTACCACCAGAGATGCAAATCTGGTGCTTGGTTTGTATAGTCCATTTAAGTATGGTCTAAGGGAATATGAAGGTTATGATGTGACCAAATTCAAAAACAATATAAGGTTCATGCAGGTTATTGAGGATAGAGATAATGGAGCAGGAGGTCAAATATGTCCACTGTTCTTTGATGGAGCAGTGAGTACATTTACTGAGCTTCCACTACCCAATAATAAGCCTGAACTGGAAAGATGTCTTGAGTATATTGAGACAGTTGTAAGAAGGAGGACTAACTATACTTTCATGAATGTCTCTATAAGAAAAGCCAGAGTAAGAAAGTGGAAGATGAATTTGCATAGGTTGATTAAATTGATTACCTTTGCAGACTAAAATTTTAAATAAGAAGAATGAAAGCATTGATTTTAGCTAAGTCAGGTTTTGGTAAGTCAACCTCTATTGGAGAGATACCAGAACTTGGATTGAAAGGGTTAGACCCTAAAGTGACTTATTTGATAAGTTGTGTGAATAAACCCCTACCTTTTAGAGGTGGGGGAAGTAAGTACCAAGTTACTACTCTCAAAGAGATTGGTAAGGGTAACAGAATTATAACCAATGATGCAAAAGAAGTTGCTCAAATCATTGAAATGTTAGCCAGCCCTCACTCTCCTTTCACTAATATAGTACTTGATGATATGAACTATATCAGTCAGGATTTCTATATGAAGAATGCTATGAAAGGTGGTTGGGACACTCCTAAGCAGATTGGTTATGGCATGGGATTAATCTTTGATGCAATCAATCTTGTACCAGAGAATAAGAACATGATTTGTCTTGCTCACTATGAAGAGTATAAAGACAAGAATGGTGATAGTATCTCTTATAAATATAAGAGTACTGGTAACATGGTTGATTCATATATTACTCCTGAGGGTAAGTTTGAAGTGGTTCTTTATGGTAAATCTTCCTTTGATTCCAAAGAGAAGAAATCCATCAGAGAATTTGTTACCAATGATGATGGAGTATATCCTGCAAAGAGTCCTGTTGGCATGTTTCCTCTATATATTCCCAATGACTTGGGTCTTGTAGTTGAGAAAGCACAGGAATATTATGGATAGGGATGAAGTAGTCAGGATTAGTAGGCTTGTAGCCTTTGGTGGACTGACTGAAATGGACATAAATATTCTGTTGATGAATTACTGTTTGGAGCATAGTAAGCCTTATTATGAAACAGCAGTATTCGTCACTATTCTCTTGAAACAGGGGATATTCGAGCCTTTCTTTATAGAGGCATTAGAGTATTATGAAAAGAAATACACCATAAATAAACTTCAAAGCAAGCCCAATGAAATAGGGCAAAGACAAATAATTTTTATAAATTAAACATTATGAAAGAGTTAAGTAGATTTGAGTTGGCTATTGTTAAAAGAACAGCCCAGAACACTAAGAGTTTGAGAGCCAAAAGGGACAAACTGGTAGAGAAGATTGAGAAAGCACAGGAAGAACTGGGTGTAATCAATGAAGCCATTGAAGGCTTTGAGGCTCCTATAAAGACTATGACTGGTGGCTTCACTTCTGAGGAAGTTCTTGCTGGTATCATGGCAGTAGCAGAAGCAACAGAAGCAGCTCCAGAAGGAGAAGTTTCAGAAGAGGTTGTAGGAGAGGTAGAAGTACCTGCATCTGAGGCAGTTACATTGGCAGAAGAGGTAGCACCTGCAAATCCATTTGGAGAAGTGGCAGATGAAATGCCTTTCAAGGATTAGTCACGTAAAATCAGTAATTTAAGATGAAGAATTTAAACAAAAGTTTCATGGCTGTTAAGGTAGGTAAAGAATCAGTTGAAGGTTCTTTCAAGATGTACAAAGGTATGGCTGCATTCAATATTGTAGCTGTAAATCCTACTAAGGCAGAATTAGAAGCTCTCACAGGTAGAGAGATTGAGAATGACCCTGAATATGTTGGTAAAACTGATGAAGGTAAGGAACAGGTAAGGGTGGTATTCTATGCAAAGACTGCTCCCGAGGCTAAGTTGAACAATGGCATTGAATTGCTTGTTCCTATCAGCTTTATGCTGACTAAGGATTACAAAGTTGGTCAGAATAGTGGCAAATATCAGATTATTGATAAGTTTGGTAGAACTGCATGGGCTACAAAAGAAGAAGTACAGTCCAAGTCTATTCCACAATACTCTTCTGGACCAGCCAATATCAGTGCTGACTACAGACTTGCATGGCAAGGTGAGGAATTCTTGACTGATTTCCTTATTCAGTGGCTGAATATTCCGGGTCCTGCTGTATATAAAGACAAGGTTTGGGTGATGAAAGAGAACACTGATGACAGTGAGGTTTCTCTTGATATGGCAGCCCTATTCAAAGGTGATGTAAAAGAGCTTAAAGAGCTTGTTACTCTTGCTGCTGCTTATATAGTTAAAGGTGCAGTAGGTATCAGAACTGTGGATAATGAAAATGGTACAAGACAGTATCAGGCTGTATTCACAAGGAAGTTTGCAAAGAATGCTGTAACAGATTATAGCAAGATTGATGCTGCAATCACAGAGTTCCAGAATGCAGGTGGTGCTCCGGGCACTGAGTTCTCAACTCAACCCTTACATGAAAATGTAGTAGAAGCTACAACTTTCACACCTGCTGCTGACAATGACCCATTAGGAGCAGCAACAGCTCCTACAGCAACTCCTTGGGGTTAATAATATTGTAAAAAAAAAAAAAGTTTATTACTATGGCTGTTAGTATTGGTAAACCTAATATCAGATTAGAAGAGATTTTATCAAAGGTATCAGAATTAGATATTCTGAACCATTATTTTGGGGTGAGTAACATTCCTTGTATAATCAGTTCCCCTTTAAGGACTGATAACCATCCATCCTTTGGTTTTTATAGCATAGATGGTCAAAAGATACATTGGACAGACTTTGCTACAAAAGATAAAGGAGGAACATTTGATTTATTAGGTAAGTATTGGGGGGAGAGTTACAATGATGTGCTTGCACATGTTTGGGAGGACTTATCCAAGATTACTAAGACTAATGGCTATAGTGCATCAGGTAAACCTAAAGTTGTCACTACATTAGGGTTATACAAATCTAACCTTGATTTACAATGTAAGACAAGAGAATGGAGAGAGTATGACCTTGAGTATTGGACTTCATTTGGCATCACTTTGGAATGGTTGAAATATGCTGACATCTATCCTATATCCTATAAAATAATCATAAAGGGAGAAACCAGAATGGTCTTTCCAGCGGATAAATATGCTTATGCTTATGTAGAATATAAGGAAGGGAAAGTCACTTTAAAGATATATCAACCCTTCAATCAGAAAGGATACAAGTGGTCCAACAGACATGATAGGTCAGTAATTAGCTTATGGACTAAAGTACCTGAATTTGGGGATAGAATATGTATCTGTTCCTCAATGAAAGATGCTTTATGCCTATGGGCAAACACTGGAATACCAGCTATAGCCATTCAAGGAGAGGGTTATGGTATCAGTGATACTGCTGTTAATGAACTCAAAAGAAGATACAAGGAAGTATTTATCTTATTGGATAATGATAAAGCTGGTCTCATAGATGGCAAAAAACTTGCTGAGCAGACTGGATTTATCAATCTTATTCTACCTAAAACATCTCAAGGAAAGGATGTTTCAGATATGTATTATTATTATGGAAAGGAGTATTTATGCAACACAGTAATGAAATTGTTGAAGAGTGGAGGACAATAGAAGGTTTTGAAAACTATGAAGTAAGTAACTTGGGGAGAGTTAGGAGGGTCGAGTATATAAAGCAAAGAGAAGACTTTAATGGTTATCCTATAGTAAGCCTATATAAAGGTGGAGAGGGAAAAACTGCAAAAGTCCATAGACTTGTAGCTCAAGCATTTATACCAAATCCCAACAACTTGCCTCAAGTTAATCATATAAATGAAGTCAAAACCCACAACACTGTTACCAATCTTGAGTGGTGTTCTCAACAATATAATAATAGTTGGGGAACAAGGCTTGATAGGGTAGCAGCTAAACATTGTAAACCTATTCAGCAGTTAAGTACTGATGGAACTCTCATAGAAGAGTTTGATAGTACTTATGATGCTCAAGCAAAACTTGGCATTAGCAATAGTAATATTTGTGCATGTTTGAAAGGTAGAAGGAAGATGGCTGGTGGTTTCCTATGGAGATATAAATAGAGAAACTGTCTGCATCCACTGGGTTCACTAATATAGTATTGCCACATTTTGAAGGAGGAAAAGATGTCTCAGACCTCTATAAAACAATAGGAGACAAAGAACAATTCAGAGAAATAATTTTAAGCCTATTTAATAGGTAATGTTTTATCACTAAAAAAAAAAATCATGGAATTTAGAAAAGTAACCATCATCAACAACAAAACTCAGTCTCAAAAAGTTATTCAGGCATCTACTGCAACTACACTGGGTGAGTTGAAAAGAGAAATGAGAGAAGCAGGTATTGAATATGAAGGAATGACATTCTTTGAAGGTCATTTGAGAGCAGAATTGAAAGATGATGCTTCTATCCTTCCTACCAACATTCCTTACAAAGGACAGGTAGTAAATGATTTGACATTCCTGCTGACTGCACCTGAGAAGAAAATCAAGTCTGGTGCAATGTCAAGGGCAGAAGCCTACAATGCAATCAAGGCAAGAGGCTTGCAGGATGAATGTGTAAAAAGGTTTGGAAAGAACTTCACTATGTGTAAAACTCAGGACTTGATTGACCTGTTGAAGGAAGATAGTGTTCTTAAAGAGGAAAAGAGAGAGGTTGTAAAAGAAAAGCCCGCAAAGAAAGAAGTAGCAAAAGAACCTGTAAAGGAAGAGAAAGTAGTGGAAGCTGCTGCTTCCTCTGAGGGTAATGTTGCTGGTGCTCTTGAAATCTTACTTGAGGACCTTTATGGTTCTGATGTGATTGAAGAGGGAACCTATGACAGGGCTATGGCTATATTGAAAGGTACAACCTACAAAGTACCTGAAAAGATGTCAAGGTCTGAAATCAACAAGATGTTTGACTTTGTTCATTAAGTAGAAACCAGTGAGGGAGGAGGCTGAATAAGCCTTCCCCCTCATTTTTTTTTTATCATGCAATGACCGAAGAAATAAAGAAACAAGTCCATGAACTACATGATAGTATCATGGAAAGACCAAATCAAATCCTACAGTGCTTTCAAGACTTCTTTGGTGAGGGGAGAGTAGAAATGCAGGGTTTTTACACTAAGGATGGATTATATACATATCTTAGTAGAACCCCCTTGGGAACATTCATGGAATGGAGTAATATAGTAAATTCTCCTGCTTACCAAAACATGAATAAAGAGGACCGAGATTTAGTAAATCTCTTTTGGACAGCAGAAGGTGCTAATAATGAAACTGTTGTAAGTGACTCTGCATTGGCTAAATATTTCTTGCCAATAATAAAGGAGAAGATTGCTAATACTATGTTCAATAACTTATTCATTCTTATTTATTTTCCTACAGTAAGGATTACAAATGAATATGATAAGTATGTAGATATTAAGGAGTTATGGCTTAAAGTCCCTTTCAATTGGATGGGAAAAGGTAAGGGATATTTTGGAGTGAATAGGTCTAATTATCCACTAAACCAATTCAAGACTGGATATATGCACAGCCATGTATCTTCTATTCCAATAGGAGACTTTGAGAAGTTTCAGACACCTTGTACTGGTAGAGGACCTATCAATTCTTCTCTTTCTACATTAGCTATAGGATATGATGAAGCCATTTGGCAGTTATTATGTCTGGAGCTTGACAGGTATGTAAGAGTAGAATCTATTGATGGAGTTCCACACCATAGGCTTGAGAATATTCCTGTATCAGAGATGGGAGATGCTAAGGACAAATTCTCTATGCAATCCCTTAGAGGTGTAATTCCTCGGAGTGGTATCTTTGGAAGAGAACAATTCAAGCCATTCATTAAACACCTTCTGGAGACTAAGAAGATTAGGTTCAACTATAGTAACGGAAGTTATGGGATAGGAATGTCCTTCATTGATACAGTGGTTCTTATCAGTAATGAATTCATTAGCTGGTATAATACTGAATATAATAAGCATACTTTTGATATTAGTTATGCTGACCTTGTTAGTAATGGTATCATCAATGAATGTACCATAACCAATGGTAAAGTCTATATACCAAGAGCAGTGAGAAGGAATCGTAGTGATGACTATCAGAGATATGTAGGAAGGAAAATCTGTACATTCAAAGGTAGGGAAATTACCTTGACTATTGAGGGAATATTATCCTCAGAGGAGGAGTCTCTTAATAGAACAAGGATACTGAATTTACAATATATTGAAGCTATTGTATGTAGCATGTTGAGAATATTAAATTATGGATATGGAAGAGAAGAAAGAAGTGAAACCAGTGCTGGAGTTAGTCCACAGACAGGATATATTTAAGATTGTCATTCCAGCAGAGGTTGAGAAAAAGATAAGATTTTTATGCAAGAACATCTGGGATGTAGAATGGTCAGGTGTCTTGTTCTATAAAGTTGAGGGAGCTTTTGAAGATAAATCCCTAACTATCAGATGTGTGGATTTGTTCCAAATGGACATTGGTACAAGTGCATATACTGAGTTCAATGTATCTCCTGATATGGCTACATACATGGTAGACCATCCTGAATTATTGGAAGAGGGGATATATCAAGGATTAATCCATAGCCATAATAACATGGCTACTTTCTTTAGTGGTACTGATACAGCAACTCTAAGTGCAGAAGGTAATGATATGGCTCACTTTGTATCCTTGATTGTGAATAATGCAGGTAAATATACTGCGGGTGTTACAAGGAAGTACAAATGTGTACAGACTGTATCTGAGAAATACACTTATCCTACTTGGAATGGTGAAGTGAGAGAGGGAGTAGAGACCTTTGATATTGAAGAAGAGAAACTTGAATGGTTCAATTTGGATATAGTATTTGAGAATGCAACTGATGACTTTGAGACTGAAATGATGGAAAGAATCAAGGAAATCAAAGAGTCTAAGAAGAAAGTTGTAACTCCTGTATATAAGGGCTATCCCCAGTATGGTAACTATGGAAAGAACATTGCCCCAACTAAGGAGGTGGGGAGTACATCTCCTATAGATAAAGATAAATACTATTATGAAGAAGGAAGAGGCTGGTATAAAGCTAAGCAATTGCCTGTTAAACAAGGTGAATTACCTTTTGACCAGCCTGAGGAAGAGAATCTTGACATTCCTTATGGTGTTGTAACAGTAGATGAAGATATAGTTCAATCTATTGTGAGGCAACTTGTTACATCAAGTATTATCATTTCAAATGAAAGTGCAGTTGATGTCAAGAAGTGGGCTAATTCTATGGAGAGTCTTTATAGAAGGAGATTTGGAACTGTCAAAGAGTTTGAATACTTTGCATCAAACTATGTAGATTATCTTATTAATTATACCTATGATGCAGATGTCATGATAGCAGTTAATAATGATGATACTGTTATGGCTGCATTACTGGCACATGATGTAAGGGAAGAACTTGAGAAATTACCAAAGAATCCTTGGTTAAGTGTTTATATCAAATTAATGGATGATTATATTATCTGATTATGGAAGATGAAGTATTAGAAAGTGCTGTAAACCAAATGGTTGGTGAATATTTGGAAACTGTTCATTCAGAGGCTCCAGTAGAGATTGATGAACAAGGAGAAGCATTACTTGAAGCTGCATTAGCTGCTGAGGAAGTAGTGGTTCCACCTAATTCAGGTAGTTTGCTTGTAGATGAAGCTACAAGTAGATTCAGTGGAGCTATCTGGTATAGTGCCATTCAGTCTAAAGTTATTACATTAGCTGGTGTAGGTGGTATAGGAAGTTATGTTGGTTTCCTACTTGCAAGACTTAAACCTGCTGGATTATATTTATATGACCCAGATATAGTTGAACAGGCTAATATGTCTGGTCAATTATATGGTAGTGGTGACTTAGGACAAGCAAAGGTTAGCTCCCTTCATAGGATGTTACAAGTATATGCAAACTACTATAACAGTGTAACATATCAAGAAAGGTTTACTGCTGAGAGTGAAGCTACAGATATTATGATTTGTGGCTTTGATAACATGGAAGCAAGGAAACTGTTCTTTGATGCTTGGGAAGACAGACTAATGTCCAAACCTGAGGAAGAGAGAGGTAAAATGTTGTTTATTGATGGTAGGTTGGCAGCAGAAGAATTTCAAGTCTTTGCTATTCAAGGCAATGATACAAGAGCTATGAGAGAGTACAGAAGTAAATGGTTGTTCAGTGATGCAGTAGCAGATGAAACTATCTGTAGTTACAAACAGACAACCTTTATGGCAAATATGATTGCATCAGTAATGGTTAATCTGTTTGTAAACTTCGTGGCTAATGAATGTAATCCTATTATAGATAGGGATGTACCTTTCATGACTCAATATTCTGCTGATACAATGTACTTTAAAGTAGAAATGTAATGGCAATAAGTGTACAATTAAACAGGCAACTTCATGATATATTCCTGAATAGAGGTAGTATTTCATTTCCAGACTATATTAAACCTCATCTTGCATTTGAAAACAATAATGTGTTCAATCTATTCTTAAAAGTAGATATTAGTGGACCAGAAATTGATGTTCCATTAATGTGTAAGTACAAGGTTGAGGAAGGGTTATTGAGTAACTACAATCAGCCTAATAGTTTAAAGGAAATGGCTGTTTCTTTATTTGAGAATAGTTATCCTCAATCAAGAAGAACTGCAAATGCAATCTTCAAGACATTTCAGATGAATGATACAAGAGACAGGCTTATGAAGATTACAACTAACAATGGTGAGGTGTATTATGGTGGTAATGGTTATATTCTTGACAAAGATTATAACCTATTAATACTGTACACACTTCATGGAGTTATAGGTGAAGATAGGATTCTACACTACAAAACTGGTAGAATCTATGTGAATCCAAAGGTCTTTGTAAGCAATGGTCTGATTGAGAAAGGCATCATTAAAACAGTCATTCCTGCATTTGTACAGGAGGGTATCATGGTAGATACAAGCAGCTTCATAGGAGTTACTGCTCAGGATATTAATACTTATATAAGGAATTCAAATGGCTCTCTTACTCAAGTAATTAAGCCATTGCCTGAGATAATAGTAGCTGATGTGACTGATAGGTTTATAGTAAGACCTAAAAAGCCTACTCCCTCTACATTCAACAATGATACTATGAATGATTACCTTCTGGAGCATCTTGATGAGGTTGTAAAAATGACCTACATACCATGACACTTGAGGAATATTTTGGTGGATGGGTAAGGGTTATAGATATAAAGGAACTAAATAAGGTAGTAGGACAGGTAAGTTTAATTAAAAGAGACTTGCTTTGTCCTGCATATCCTGATATATTTAAGGCTTTTAATCTGTGCCCTTACAACAACCTTAAAGTTGTAATGATAGGACAAGACCCATATCCTCAAAAGGATGTGGCTACTGGTGTCTTGTTTGGGAACAAGGAGGGGACTAAGTTGTCTCCTTCTCTTGAAATAGTTAAAGAGGCTTGTATTAATTTTGAAATTCCACATAATGGTATTATCTTTGACCCCACTTTAGAGAGTTGGGCTAAACAAGGAGTACTAATGATTAATTCTGCATTGACTTGTGAGGTGAATAAAGTAGGTAGCCACACAATGATGTGGAGACCTTTCATGACCAAGTTACTAAAGAATTTATCAGAGTGGCAGACTGGTATTATATATGTTCTATTTGGTGAACAGGCTAAAACACTTAAGCCTTATATCAATAAGAATACCAATATAATACTGGAAGAGAAGCATCCTGCATACTATGCAAGGCAAGAGGAAAGGATGCCTTCTACTGTATTTCAAGAGGTTAGCAAATCAACTAAAGAAAAGTATGGAGAGTCAATTATATGGTTCTCAGAGTATTAATGTACAAAAAAAAAAAAGTATGAAGAAACTTATTTTTGTGGAAACTGGTAAGGAAGTGGAAATGGGCAAAAAAGTTGGCTTTGGAATGAACAGTGCTTATGGTTTTATTCCATTTTATACTGCAACTATCTGTGAAGAGAATATTCCATTTCTTATTGAAGAGGGTGTAATCAAGGAAGTTGAGGAGAAGGTTGAAGAGGAGGGAACCCATATTGGCCCTTATTTCTATATAGAACATCTTGCAAAGAGGATTCATTGGAACAAAGACAATTTACAGAAGCATCTTGCAAACCTTTATACAATTTATCCTGCTGCTGTTCTTTCAATTATGTTGAGAGAAATAGCCATTGTTATGGATGAAAAGTATAAGAACCATATTGAGAATAGCAAGGAGATTTATGTAATCAGCACTCTCAGTGGGGAAATAACAAAGGTCGAGGACTTGGACAGAATCAAGAACTTCAAGAATTTTGCTGCATTCAGGACATTGAATGATGCTCTTGCAGCTAAACATATCTTGAGAGACCCTATGAAACAAATGTTTAAAAGAGGTGGAAAACAGAAGAATTAGAAATGCTACTCCAGAAGAGTATGGTAATATAAAGTTTAAATCCAAGATTGAGGCAATGGTCTATAAGACCTTGCTTCAATATGGGTTTGAGCCTGAATATGAAACTCATACTTATACAATCTGGGAAGGATTTAGACCTACTGTACCTTTTTACACCCGTAATAAAGCTAAGGCTACAATACTAAACCTTAAGAAGCTAATTAATATTACTTATACCCCAGATTTCTACATGGAGTATCAAGGCTTAAAGATAATTATTGAAGTTAAAGGACAGGTTAATGATGTGTTCCCTTATAAGTTCAAGTTATTTAGATGGCATATTGAAAATTTGCCAGATAAAGAAAATTATCTTATCTTTGAGGTCTTTACTAAGAAACAACTCTTAGAATTTATTCAAATTATTAAAGATGAAAGCCATAGAAAGAATGAGGAAATTGCTCAACAGTTTACCCAAGAGTGATATAACTTTAGGTGAACAGTTTATTCAGAGCAGAGATTTTGAGTCACTCAAGGACTTAGTGGATTCAGCAATCTACAAGGTTAGAAAGCACAAAGCCAGAAAAGATGAAGAAGGTGGAGTGCCACCTAAACAGGAGTATCTTGATGTGGACTTGACAGAGTTAAGTAATTTAAAGGCTGAGGTGGATGTGTATTTAACCCAGCTTGAAGTTCCCAGTAATGAATGGGAAGAAGACATAGAGGAGGAATACTATGATGAAGAGTATTAAAGAACTATCTTGGAATGTAACAGAGGAAGAGTACAGGAAAGACCCTGCAATCAGTTACTCTACATTATCAAGGTTTGAAAGGGAAGGATGGAGGAATCTCAGTTCTCTCTTTGATAAAGTAGATAGTCCAGCATTACTATTTGGTAGTGCAGTGGATTGTATGCTTACTGATGGGGAACAAGCCTTTGCTGAAAGATTCATTGTATGTGAATTTCCTAATCTGTCAGATAACCTGATAAGTATCACCAAAGTATTATTCTCCAAGTATGGAGATACACACAGAAGGGTAGATACTATTGATGATGAAGTGATTAGTAGTGTGGCTGTAGCCAATGGATATTATGCAGGAGACTCTTATAAAGCTACCAGAATAAAGAAGGTAAAAGAGAGCTGCAATGAATATTATTCACTACTTGCACTGGCAGGAGACAAGACTATATTATCCCAAAAGGATTATAATGATGTGTCTCTGTGTGTTGATGAATTAAGAACTAACTCAATAACCAAGGACTTCTTTTATATAGACCCTTGGAGAGATGATATTGAGAAGGTGTTTCAATTGAAATTCAAAGCTGAATGGAATGGAATACCAGTGAGATGTATGTTTGATGAACTTATTGTGGACCACCATAATAAGATTATCTATCCAATAGATTTGAAGACTACTGGGTATCCTGAGGAGAACTTTCAAGACTCCTTTGCTCACTGGAGATATGATATTCAAGCTAAGCTATATACATACATTCTTCAAGAGTGTATCAAAAGAGACCCCTATTTCAGTGAGTTCAAGATTCAACATTATCAATTCATTGTTATCAACAGAAGGACAATTGCTCCTATTGTGTGGGAATTCTATGGGAATTTTGGTATGGTGGATTTAAAGGATGAAACAGGTAAGATATATAGGGATTGGAGGAAGATTCTTACAGACCTAAATTATTATCTTACTAATCCTAACTTGAAATATAGTAAAGAAGTGATGGCAAATGATTGTATTATGGAAATAAAGAATTTAGTACCAGCATGACAGAGTTAGAATATTTTAAAGGGGATGAACTGGCAGCCTCAACTTGGAGGAATAAGTATGCAGCAGAGGGAGAACAAACTCCTGATGATACACACAGAAGATTAGCTAAGGAATTTGCAAGAGTAGAGGGTAATTATGACTGGCATATGTCCACTAATAAAGCTCTAAAACTTTCAAATTATGGTTATCAAAGACCACAACTTGATGAAGAAGCTATCTATCAGTTGTTCAAGGACTTCAAGTATATTATACCCGGAGGTTCAGTTATGTCTGGTTGTGGAACTGGAGCATTAGTAAGTCTTAGTAATTGCTTTGTAATAGGCAGTCCAAAGGACAGTTATGCAGAGATAATGAAGACAAGAAGCCAACAGGCTCAACTTATGAAAAGAAGAGGTGGAGTTGGTTATGACTTATCTCAGCTTAGACCAAGAGGAGCCAGAGTTAATAATGCAGCTAAATCTTCAACAGGTGCAGCATCTTTCATGGATGTATGTTCAGATATAACCAATGAAGTGGCTCAGAATGGAAGAAGAGGTGCTCTTATGTTAAGTATGAGTATTAATCATCCAGATATTGAAGAGTTTATAACCAAGAAGCAGGACTTAACTAAAGTAACTGGAGCTAATATATCAGTCAAGGTTACTGATGAATTTATGCAGGCAGTAGTAGAAGACAAGGATTATATTCTTAGATACCCCGTAGACTTGAATAACATAGAGGAGTTAAATAACCAATGTAACATCTTACATAGTTCTGCCCCTTATAATCAACTATTTAGTATGCACCATACAGATATAAGTGGGAAGAGTACTCACATATATTTGAAAAAGGTAAAAGCAAGAGAGCTATGGAATACTCTTATGCACTGTGCTTGGAATACTGCTGAACCGGGGATTATGTTTGAAGGAGCAATGCACAACTATTCTCCTGATGGTGTATATCCTGACTTCAAGATGGTTGGAACTAACCCTTGTGGTGAAATACCAATGGGTCCTTTTGATAGTTGTAGATTGATTCATATTAACTTGAGTAGCTATATTGTAGACCCATTTACAGACAAAGCTCACATTGATGAAGAGTTACTCTATATGCACTCTTATGAGGCTATGAGATTAGCTGATGACTTGGTTGATTTGGAGATTGAAGCTGTTGATAGGATTATTGATATAGTAAAGAATGATACTGATGATACTGAGTTCAAGTTATGGAGTAAAATCAAGGAGACTGCAATTCAAGGAAGAAGAGCTGGTTTAGGTTTTACTGGACTTGCTGATGCAATAGCTATGTTAGGCTTGAAGTATGACTCTGATGAAGGTATTAGTCAGGTTGAACAATTAATGAAAGTTATGTTCAAAGGTCAGCTTGATAGTAATATTGATATGGCTATTGAGAGAGGTACATTTCCTGCTTGGGATAAACATAAAGAACTATTCTTTGAAGGTGATGAAGTATGTGAACTCACAGGGGAAATGCCTGTTTATAATGGGCATAATGAGTGGTATAATTTTATCTATGACAATTATCCTGACCAAATAGTTAAGATGATTAGAAATGGTAGAAGAAACATAAGTTGGTCTACTGTAGCTCCTACTGGAACTGTAAGTATCATGGCTGGTACAAGTAGTGGTATTGAGCCTGTATTCATGCCTTTCTATCAAAGAAAGAGGAAGTGTATGTCTGAAAGTGACAGGGTAGATTATGTAGATAAGGTTGGTGAGAAATACACTTTGTTTACAGTAGTTCATCCTAACTTGAAGAGATGGGCAATAGAAACTATGAACTACAGTGAGTCAGAAGTCAATGAATGGAGCTTAGGAGTATGGAAGGAAGTCTGGAAAGAAAGTCCTTATTATGGTTCTACTGCACCAGAGATTGATTGGAGACAAAGAGTTAAATTACAAGGAGTAGTTCAGAAATATATCACTCACAGTATCAGTAGTACAGTTAATCTGGCTAAAGAAACTACAGAAGAGGAGATTGCTGACATCTATATTGAAGCATGGAAACAAGGATTGAAAGGTATCACTATTTATAGAGATGGATGCAGGGAAGGTGTATTGACTCAAGTTGAGAAACCTAAGACTATTGAGGGAAGACAAGCTCCTAAAAGACCCAAGGAACTTGAAGCTGATTATTATCAGATTAAATCTAAAGGTGAACAGTTTATAGTTCTTGTAGGGTTATTAAATGGAAAGCCTTATGAAATATTTGCATTCAGACCTCTTAGTAGTGTTAATGCTCCACAGCATAAAGGAGTAATAACAAAGATAGGTAAAATGCACTATAGCTTTACTTCTGAACATATGAAGCTGGAAAATCTCCAGAAGGCTAATATTAATATTGAAGAGCAAGCAGCTACCTTGTATTCATCTATGTTGTTAAGACATGGAGTAGATATTAAGTATATTGTCAAGACTGCAAAGAAGGTCAATGATAATATAAGCTCTTTTAGTTCAGCTATGTGTAGGGTACTCAGCAAGTATATCCCTAATGAAGAAATCAAGGGTGAGGTATGTCCTGACTGTGGTGGAACATTAGTAAGAGAAAGTGGTTGTATTCACTGTAAAGATTGTGGGTATAGTAAATGTTTATAATATGAAAATTAAAGTAAAAGAAATAACAAAAGGTTGTTTTCCTGTAAGAACAGGAGAGGATAAATCAGACTGTTTTGACCTGTGTCTGGCAGAAGATGTGACTTTAAAGAAAGGAGAAGTTTATGTTGCAAAGTTAGGTATTGCAACTGAACTTCCCAAAGGAATGGTAGCTAAGATTTATAGTAGAAGTAGTGCCCCAAGTAAGTTAGGAGTAACTATTGCTAATGGTCTTGGATTCATTGATACCATTTATAATGGTGATACTGATGAATGGAGAGCACCATTATATGCTTTTAAGGCTGTAACAATTCCTAAAGGCACAAGAGTATGTCAGTTTGAGGTTAAATTATCTCAATTTGCTACTGTATGGCAGAAATTAAAATGGCTATTATCATCTAAACCACTTCTGGAGCCTGTGGATTTCCTTGGAAATGAAGGTAGGGGTGGTATTGGTAGCACAGGAAAGTAATCACTAAAAAAAAACATGAAACATGGAGTTTGTATGGAAAATTGTAGCAATGATAGTGGTACTGGCTTGTGTAGCCATTATTGCAGGAGTTGTTAATCTAATAATGAATAGAAGGAAGATAGACCCTAAAGTAGGAAGGATTTCCTTTAAGGAGTCTATGGATTTGGTTGAACTGCCAATTGTCACATTTATGAATAATGGTAGGAAACTGAATTTCCTTCTTGATACTGGTGCATCTTATTCTTCAATCAATGAGGCTGCTCTGGAAGGGTTATCTTATAAAGAGACTGGAGAGACAGGCTTTGGAATGGGAATTGATGGTACTGTTAAAGAGGACAGAGGTTATATCAGAATGAATGTGGACTATAGAAGTCAAAGCTATGAGGATGATTTCCAAGTAGTGGACTTAAGTCAGGCATTTGGAATGATTAAACAGGAGTATGGTATTAACCTGCATGGAATCTTGGGTAGTACTTTTTTTCAGAAGTATAGGTATGTACTGAATTTTGATGAATTAGTAGCATATTCAATGGTATGAAAGACTTAATAGAGTTAAAATCAAGAGGAGAGGAACATAACTATCTTAGGAGATTAGTTAAGCCAGATGGCAGTGAGTCACACACTTATATGTTAAAGACTTCTACATATACTATGAGAAGTGGTCTTATAGATAAGAAGAAAAAGTTCATAGACCCATCAGGTGGTCCAATGATAGTTGAGGGAGAATATCTTGAGGAAGCTGAGGCAGTAGTTAAATCTATAGACCATGTAATGGGACAAGGTTATGCTATTACTTTTGAAGTCACACCAGAAGAAGAGCAAGAGTTGATTGATGCAATAGTGAATATATGATTTATGTATGTACACAACAAATACTGCCTGAATCTGACAAGTATAAGATAATAAGTGTGAAGGAGTCCTTAAGGCTCCTTCAACCTTTATCTATAGTGGGGTTAGATACTGAAACTACTGGGATAAACTGTCATATAGATAACTTATTGTCCTTGCAGCTTGGCTGCTTTGAGTTTCAAGTAGTAATTGACTGTACAACTGTTGATATAACCTTTTATAAAGAATATCTTGAGTCAGATAGATTATTTCTGTTCTGGAATGCAAGATTTGATTTAAAATGGTTATATAAATATGGTATAGTCCCAAAAAGAGTTTATGATGGGTTCCTTGCTGAAAAATTAATGTGGTTAGGCTATCCTATAGTATTAACTCCTGAGACATTTGACAATATTAAGTGTGATAGATATGATTTTGTCCCAGAAGACCCTAAGAAAAAGACTAAAGCTTATTATATTCTATATATGAATTTAAAGAAAGCAGGTCAAATGTATCTTGGAGTTGAACTTGATAAGTCTATAAGAGGACAGATTATCTATAAAGGTCTTAGTGAGGATGTTATAGTATATTCTGCTTATGATGTAAAGTATCTGGAAAAAATTAAGGTCTGTCAAGAAGAGGAGTTAAGAAAGAAGGGATTACTTAATGCTATAGACTATGAGAATAGATTTATATTATCTCTTGCTTACATGGAGTTTTGTGGAGTAAAGATTGATAAATCTAAATGGGAAGCTAAGATGAAGAAGGATAATGAGAGGTTGCAAAAAGCCTTAAATTCTATGAATAAATGGTTTATAGAACATGAACCCAATTCTAAATACATAGTAGTTAATAGACAGGGAGACCTGTTTAATGGGTTTAATACTGAACCTCAAGTTACTCTTAACTGGAATAGTACTCAACAGGTCATACCTATATTTAAAAAATATGGAGTACAAGTTGAAGTTGAGGATAGAAAGACAGGTGAAGATAAGGACAGTATTGATGCTAAAGTATTAAAACCTCAAGCGGATAAATGTGGTCTTATTCCTTTATATCTTGACTATAAAGAAGCCTTTAAAGTGGTAAGTGTATATGGGGAAAATTTCTTGAAACAAATTAATCCAGTAACAGGAAGACTTCATACTAACTTTAATCCAATAGGTACTGATACAGCAAGAATAAGTTCAGGGGGTAAAGATAAGGCTAATAAGGTTGATTATATTAATTTCTTAAACCTTCCTGCTGATGAAGAGACAAGAGCTTGTTTTGTTTCTGAGAAAGGAAACAAGTGGATTTCTATTGATTATTCAGGTCAAGAAAGCTTTATAATGGCTGATGTAGCTGATGATAAAGCTATGATTCATGAGCTTATGGAAGGAAGTAAGGACCTTCATAGCCTAACAGCTAAGATGGTATTTAATGAAATTCCAAGAGATTTTCCAGTAGAACAAATAAAGGAGAAGTATCATAAACTTAGAAGTGAAGCTAAGGGATATGAGTTTGCTTTTAATTATGCTGGAAATGATACCACTATTATGAGAAACTTTGGTTTGTCCCCTAAAAGAGCTAAGGAAATCTATAATAATTATATGAAAGGTTTTAATGGCTTGAAAAGGTATCAAGATTATAGAAGAAGAGACTGGTTTGAAAAAGGATATATAGATTTAAATCCTGTTGTAGGATATAAAGCTTATATTTATGACTATAATTATCTAAAATCTCTTCAAGAGTCTTTTAAAGAACCTGGATTTTGGGAACACTATAGAGAGATGAAGGAAATAAGTCCTACATCATATACAGTACAAAAGGTTAAATATTTCTTTAAAAGAAAAGCTGCATCAGATAGACAATCAGTTAATTACCCAATACAACATACAGGAGCTTTATGTTATAAGGTAAGCATGGTTAATTTCTTTGAGTATTTAAGGAATAATAACCTATTATTTAAAGTTCTTATTACTGTTACTCCTTATGATGAAATTAATTGTGAAGCTCCTGAGGATATAGCTGAAAATGTAGCTGAAACTTTATATAACTGTATGGTTAAGGCTGGAGGATTCTTTGTTAAGAGGTGCAAACTTGATGCTGATATGAGTAGAATGAAAGATGGTAGTTTACCTAATTATTGGATTCATTAGTATGGAGATTTGGAAAGTATTGGTAGTAACAGTGGTAGTTGTAATAGCCCTATGTGGACTTATTTACACTATCCACTTGTTAAATTATGAGCAAAAGAAGAGAATCTATGTCTATCCTAAGACTAAAGACAGATATCTTGTTAAAGGCGTAGTTAAAATGAAAGACCCTTTATCTCTTAAATGGATGAATGCTATCTTGTATATTAGTTTTAAGGATGGGAATTATTATGTTAGAGAAGAGGAACAATTCTTTGACAGGTTTATAACATTAAAAGAATGGAAGAAACAAAATGGCAATATTAAAAGTAGGTGATAAAGTTAAATATACTGGAAGAGGAAGTAGTTGTTTTCACTATGGTGAAGAATATCCTATAACAAGGATTGACAATGACTTTATTTATTTGGAGGATGATGAAAAAGATACTAATCATCCATGGAATTATAATAATTTCCTTGAGAACTTCTCTTTAGTTAATCCTCTTCAGGGGTCTCAAGGTGATGGTATTTCATTGTCTCTTTCTGACCCAGCTTCTGAATTTAAGGAGCTAACAGATATAATGTATGAAACCTATATCAAGAAAAACCATGATTATGGTAATTCCTTTGATATATCTATGAATGAAGAAGGTCTTGCTGCTGCAAGAATTAGATTGGGAGATAAGTGGTTAAGATTCAAGAAATTATCCAAAGGTCAAGAGACTCTTGTTAAAGATGAATCTATTAGAGATACATTACTTGATATGGCTAATTATGCCATTATGACAGTAATGTGGATGGATAATCAAGCTAATACTTGTAATGTATGATTGTAGCAGTGGATTTTGATGGAACTTGTGTTACACATGAGTTCCCAAGAGTAGGAGAAGAGATAGGAGCAGCAGAAGTCTTAAAAGAATTGACTGATAAAGGTCATAAGATTATACTGTTCACTATGAGAAGTCATCCTAATGAGATAAACCAGAATAGAACTCTTGATGAGAATATTATTAATAATGATGTTCTACAAGATGCAATAGACTGGTTTAAGAAACATGATATTCCTTTGTTTGGTGTAAATGAAAACCCAACTCAAAAGGATTGGACTTCATCACCTAAACCTTATGCACACATCTATATTGATGATGCAGCTTTAGGAGTTCCCTTGAAACATAGTTATATTTCTGATAGACCTTATGTGGATTGGGATATAGTCAGATATTATCTTCATGCAAAGAGTATATTATGACAGAAAAACAGGAGAGATGGCAGAAAAGAAGTAGGATACTTTGGAGATTAAAAGGGATAGGTATTCCTACATATGAAACCAGTATATTAACTGCTACTGAAATTGAGAAGTTGTCACAAGCTTTTTCTTTAATTAGAGAGGTAGTAAAGGATTCAACTCAGTCCAGTAGAGAGTTAGGTTTCAATGCTATAGAGAGATGTAAGATTTGTGGCAAGCCTATGTATAAAAATGGCTTGTGTAAAAAGTGTTATTCTATAAATTATTAATATGGCAGGACAACAAGGAATTTATTGTGCCCCAAATAATATAGTCCCTAATAGGGATAGGGTAGATGTAGGTTGTGCTCCTGATGGAGCAATGCAACTCTGGGTTATGGAATATGAAGTTACTGGTATAGGTAAGGGATGTGCAATGTGTAAGGCTATTAATCCTCAACAGGCAGAGATGCTCCTGAAGAGTAATGGTTTATACAATGGAAGCTCTTACCTGTATAAAGTAACAAGAATTGAACAAGTGATTGTACCACCTTGTAATGCTCTTATGGCTGAGCAAGTGGTAACTTATAAAGATGTAGTATCATGAATAAGAAACTTAGGTTATTAGTAACAACTAAATGTCCTAATAAATGTCCCATGTGTTGTAATAACTCATGGGATTTTTCATCTTTACCAGTAGTGGATAGATGGGACTATGAAGAGATAATGATTACTGGAGGAGAACCTTTGTTACATATTAATAAACTATTGGAGGTTGTCCAACATATTAGAAGTATAGCTCGTCTAAGTGGAAATACTCCAAAGATATATGTCTATACTTCTGAAAGTATATTGCATAATTTCCTTAGGGTTTTACATAAGGTTGATGGTATTGTACTTACTTTACATAAGAAGAAAGACATTGACTTGTTTGTAGATTTATATAACCATCTCTTGAAATACTGGAAGGAAATGCCTTATGAAGACAAGTCTATTAGACTTAATCTCTCTGCTGATATGAAACTTCTCCTTCCTGAGCACATTAACTTGTCATTATGGAATGTCAAGGAAATGGAGTGGGTGAAGGATTGTCCAGTACCTCAAGGTGAGGACTTTAGGAGGATTAAAGAGCTTTGGTGATGAAGCAATTTACACATAGAGAGTTTGTTAGGGTGGTAGTAGCCAATGGTTTCTATTATGACAGACATAATGGAGACCATGCTATCTACCTTAATGAAAAAGGCAGACATATTAGCATCCCATTAAAACTTGAAAGTGTTATTGCAAGAAGATTAATCAAAGAGAATAATTTAGAGATAGATATTAAGAAACTTAAAAAGAAAAGGAAGATGGATAATTTGCCATTAGGAGCAAGTAATGACCCTATGGCTCCATTCAATGAACCTCTTGATGTAAAACATAAGAGGTTTGTGAGTGTAACCATATCATATTATGATGAGGTTGAATTACCCCCAGATGCAGAAGATCTCCAAATTGAGGAAGCTATTATAGAGAAAGTGAAGAGACAGGACTTTCCTAAGAAAGTTGATTTTGATGAAATTGTAATATTGGATGAGTAAGATTGTAAGATTAGTTCAAGTTACTTCTTGGAAAAGAGCTTTAAATGCTGCAAGAAGGACTATTGGAAAGGCTTTTCTTGATAAAGAGCCTTCTGCTTCATGGGAAGCAAAGATGCTGCTGGCTGAACATAGTCCTATCAGATTGGTAGAATATGATTGGTCATGGGAAGAAATCAGACAATGGGTTACTGCACACTTAGTAAGGCATCATGAAGGTTGTGAAAAGTTTGTTCACACCCAGAGAGGTGATAGAGCAGGTAATAATTACAATAGGGATGAATTACCCCAAGGTGCTTTAAATGACATGGATATGACAGCTAATGCACAGGCTATCATTAATATCTCAAGGAAGAGATTATGTAGTTGTGCATCTGTAGAAACAAGGGAAGCATGGAAACAAGTATTAGAGGCTATAAAAGAAGTTGACCCAATACTTGTAGACAAGTGTGTGCCTGAGTGTATATATAGAGGCTTTTGTCCTGAGTTCATGAAGCCCTGTGGCTATTCAAAGACAGCTAAATATCAAGAAGATTTGGAGAAGTATAGAAATACTGATTATTAACTAAAAAAAAACAATGGCATTTGGAATTAAGAAACAAGCAGTTATTGCGAAGCCTTCATTTAAGGAAAGGCTGACTGGAGTAAAATCAATGTTTAAGAAAGCACATGAAGATGCTTCAAAACTAAATGCAGAAATGCAGGCAGACATTGACAGTAAGAAACAAAAGATAGAACTCCTTGAGAGTGAAATAGGTTTCATCTCTGAAACTCAGAAAGAAGCTCAGGAGTTTATGTCAAATCTTGAAAAGTTTATTTAATGAGAACAAATTTAGTTAAGACAAAAGAGCTACCTAAAGTAGTAGAGCCATCTACTACTGATGGTATGCTTGACATGGTGATTGCATTTGATACAACTGGCTCTATGTCAGCTTATATTAATGCAGTTAAGACCCATGTGAAGGAGTTGGTTCCCAAACTATTTAGTTCTAATCCTGATTTAAGGATTGGTATAGTAGCATTTGGTGACTATTGTGATATGAAGAGCAAGGATGACTTTGGTAGGGCTTATCAAGTATTAGACCTTACTGATGATGAAAACAAAATCATTCAGTTTATCAATAAAGCTCAGGATACCTCTGGTGGAGATGGTGATGAATTCTATGAATTGGTCATCAAGAAAATCACTGAGGAAACTGCATGGAGAGAAGGTTCTACTAAGGCAGTATTATTGATTGCTGATGCAGCACCTCACAAGGTAGGTTACAGCTACAAGAATATTGTAAGTAATGCCCAGATTGATTGGAGAGAAGAAGCTGAGAAGGCAAGTAAATTAGGTATCAAATTTGATACTATGACTATTGACCATAGGTATGTTGAATGGTATAAAGAGCTTTCTGCCATGACAAATGGTGTAAGTGTTCCCTTCAAGAATAGTAGCAAAACTTCTCAAGTAATTGAAGCTGCTGCATTAAGTAGAGGTGGAACAAGAACTAAAGATTTATATGAAGCTACTATGGGTTCATTTGCAGCTATGGGAGACATGGAAATGAGTATGGTATATACAGCTTATTCAAAAGAAGTAACATATTAAAATCAAGAACAAATGAAAATCAATATTAAAGAAATAGCAGTAGGTGATGTATTCTCAGAAGAATCACATTACATTGTTGAAGAGATTGGTAAAGATACAATCAAATTCAAGCATACAGAGAGTGGAAAGTCAGTGACATTAGGTTATGGTTATGTTCAAGACCTGCTTAATACTTCTGACCAGTATGACAAAGAAGTAAAAGTGACTAAAGAAGATAAGAAAGATGGTACTCCTGGTATAAGGACAATCTTTGAGGGTATCAAATCTTCTGAGGTATTCACTGTTGTGTTCAAAAAGCAGGATAAAGCTAAGACCAAGAAGCAATATGAAGCTGAAAGGGAAGCACAAAGACAAGAGGCTGTAGCTTTGATTGACAAGGCTAAGAAAGCTAAGAAGTCAATGGCTGTGGCTTATAAAGAAGCTCTGGAACACATTCAGAATAACCCTATTAAAGACTTCATTGAAGGAGAAGATAGGGTACTAAGAGGCTACAAGATGCAGTTTGTATCAAGGGATGGTAAGTACAAATGTATGGATATGGATGTTGTAAGAGGTCCAAAAGAAACTGGTGAAAGACTGGTTAATATCAATACAATATCTCAATTGGTTTACAATGGAGTAAAATATGTTGTAGAAAAGTAATTAGGGGAGCTAAGTCTCCCCTTTCTTATTTTTAAAGAGTTTGGTTTACCTCTCAAAAAGAAAACCCTTAATAACTTGCATATTAAGAAAACAACCTTTATATTTGCACATAAATTTAATTATAAATCTATAACAAGATGAGTAAAAGATGTATCACAACTAATTCTACAATAGAAGAATTGGCTGCTAAATTACAAGGTGAAACTATAGAATCAGTCAAAGGACTTGTTGAGCTATGGCAAGACAAGAATAATAAGGACTGGGACACTTATCCTACTGTTTCTGAACTAAATAATTTTAGGGCAGAACTAAGAAAGAACCCCTCACAACCCTCTGTACAAAGTTATTCTGGGGATATTACACCATCAAAGGATGTTATCTTTGTGTTTGGTAGTAATCCAGAAGGAAGACATGGTGCTGGAGCTGCAAAAATTGCAAAAGAGAAATTTGGTGCAATTTATGGTCAGGGGGAAGGATTACAAGGAAGTGCCTATGCTTTACCTACTAAAGACCTTAGAGTGCAAGAAAATAGAGGTCTTAGGAGTATATCTCCTTCTCAAATTACAGAGAATATTAGGAAGATGTATCAAGTTGCCTTAAATAATCCTGATAAGAAATTTATGGTTGCCTATAGAAATATAGGTGATAAAGTTTCTTTGAATGGTTATTCAGGTAATGAAATGATTGACATGTTTCTTAATGCAGGAGAGGCACCTTCTAATGTATATTTTAGTAGTGAATGGGTTTCTACAGGCAAATTCAATAAAAATGCCAATATTAATAATAATATTCCAGAAGGAAAGAAGATAGATACAAAATTCTCTACCTCTGGTAACAATTCTTACCCAAGTAGAACAAGAGAGAATGCTAATTGGTCAGATATAACCATAGCTTTGGCTCAAAACTTTAATACTGCTGGAGAAAAGCTGACTAAAAATGCTGCTAAAAATAAGTATGTTTCTTCTATATTATCTACTGAGTCTAATAATGCTTCAGAAATAGCTGAAAATCTTTATAATCAGATTAAAGCTAAAGGAAAGGTAGATAATCTAAAGATTAACATAGCTGGAAATGGAATTTATAGTATGAACCAAAATCAAGCATACTATAATGACTTAGTGACTCAGATATTAGAGGAGCTTCAGAACAAAGGAGTTACTATAGCTGAGATTAGAAGTGGTGGTCAAACAGGTATAGATGAGGCAGGCATTATTGCAGCACAGAGGTTAGGAATACCCAGTGAAGTTCATTCTACTGCTAATTTTATGTTTAGAGATAAATCTGGAAAAGATATATCTGATGAACAGGCATTCAAGAGTAGGTTCTCATTTTCTACTTATTCAAGACAAGAAGAAAGACCAAGTGATGCCTTTGATACTCCAAGGATTTCAAGTGTAGAAGAACAAGCTAAAGTAGATTTGGACTTTGACCCAAGAACAAGAAGAGACAGGGTTAGTCTGATTGCAAGATTCTTTAGCAATGAAATAGATACAGCACTGCAAGAACACAATGATACTCTTAATAAGAGAATTGCTGATGCTGAAAGAGAGGGTGATGTACTTGCTGTCAATGAACTAAAAGAAGAGTTAGCAACTCTTGATAGGTTCAAGATAATCAAGTTATATACACCTGCTGGCTTATTTAGTAGAGTAAGGGATTATTTCAATAACTATATACTTGACTCTGAGGAGAATAGGATACAATCAGAACTAAATACAATCAATAGTATGAAGGGCTCTGAGAGATATAGTGATGAACAGAAGTATGAAGCTGCAAAGAAGAAGGCATTATATAAAACTAATGCTTATCAGAAGGTGGTAGATAACTTCAAACCTTTGGCTGAGGAAGCAAGTACTATACTAATAGCCACTGAGGGGATTAGGATTGACCCTAATTATATTGCCCCTAAAGATGCCAACCTTAACAATGATACTCCAGAGGGAGAAAGTGCAGTAGATGAACAGGCTGATGATTTTGTGAAGGATGAGGCTTTCAAGGATGGATGGATGACTAATTATAGAGAAGTAAGCTCTCATGAGTCTCTAAGTCAAGAAGTTAGAAAGGTAATCAGAGAGATACCCCAACTTGACTACAGAGGTAAGTATGATAAGGATGATTTAGGAAATCTAAGATTTCTTGATGCAGACTATGTTCATGCTACCCTGATAGATAAACTCAGAGATATGATTACATCCGATGATATGTTACCACTTCTGGAGACTCTGGGTAATACCAAGCCTTGGACTAAGCAAATAGTTAAGAAACTACAGGCTGAGCCTAAACTATTCAGTCAGTTCTATCAGGATTTCAGAAAAGACTTCATGCCTTACTGGATTCAGAAGAAGAAACTACAGGCTGATGGTACTTTCAAGATGGAAACTATTGCCATTAATAAGCCTGAGGGTGTCTATTATCTGCTTGATGAATGGAGAGATAACTATGAAAATGGTAATCTGCTTGATGATGATAGTATCTATGATAAGAATGGAGACTTGAATCTTGAGAATGCAGAGAATGGTCTTAAATGGACTGAGGCTCTAAATAACAGATTTACCAATCTTAGTACAGAACAGAGGTTGGAACTTCTACAAGATGAAAAGGTATGGAAGACATTGAATAAGCTCCTTAATATGATTGGTATCAATCCTAATCAAGGGGTATTATTAGATGCTCTTACTAACATAAAGCAATATGAAGGTGGTACTGCAACAGACCCAATTATGTTGCTTCTTCCTCAATTAAACATTATATTCAGTGGTGTAAAGAAAGGTGAGGTTAAGTCTGAGACTCTTGAAGATGGAACTGAAAAGAGAGGGGATTTGATTAATACCTTTGGTTCTGCTTACAACAGTATAGCTATGATGCTTGCAGAAGTAACAGAGGATGCTATTGAAAGTAGTGTGAGGGAAAATGATAAGTCATACTATAGCCATGTTACTCCTAACTATCTTGGCAAGTTGATTAAACAGCTTAAGAATGTTATGGGTAATGAAGCAAGGTTCAAAGAGTTTGTTGAAAATGAATTTGGACAATATGAATGGTTCTATAAGGATGGTAGATGGAGAAATGACTGGATTGAGCAACTGGTAAATAACCCTGAAATGAGAAGAGGATTGAGCCATAAGGTTCTACTTAACTCAGATAAGGTTGCATATCAGAACTGGGATGATTTGGATTATACCTTAGTATTACTGACAGAATACTTTGGAGACCCAGATAACAGTAAATCTGATGTTCAATGGGCTAATTACCATGTGCCAATTCTTTCAGATAGTCCTTCTGCTGAGTTCATTAGATTCAGGAAGTATGACAATCATAGCATCATTGGAGAAGATGGTGAGTATATGAAGTATGATGATATTATCCTTGATAGAATGGTTGACTTGGTTAATCAAGAGGTAGATAGAATAGCTCTTGTAAACCAAAGGGATGTTGAATATCAAAAGGGTAATCCTAACATTGCTCCTATTGCAAACTATGATATAGTAAGGGAGAAAGATGGTACTATCAAGAGTATTGGTGGTGCTGAGTTTAAGTTCCTTACAGCTCTGAATGATGTAAGATATGACAATGGTGAGACTTTCCTTGACAGGTTCCAGAGAATTCAGAATGAAGGAACTGGTGCTGAATTAAGAGAGTTCATCAGAGAGTCAGTAAGAGAAGCTCTTGACAATGAGTTTGAACAGACTTACAGAGAATGGGCTAAAGCTGGTTTACTTGAAGAACTTCCCAATGGTAAATACAAATATCTGGGAGTAATTGGTGTAAATACTGGTCAAAGTTCCTACAACAGGAATACAGCAACTTCTTTGAACAATGCAAAGAAGGCTCTTGAAGGAATGTGGACTACAGAAATGGATATTCTTTTAAGGGACTACAACAATAATAATCCAGTGGATGATAGAAGGGCAACTACTCTTTTTGAAAGTATTAAGGACTTGTTGAGAGAGAAGATGGTGAGAGGTGAGATTACTGCTAAGGAAGTAGATAGTATCAATAGGAACTTGGTTATTAGAAATAATGCCAAAGCTAAGTTGAGAGAATACTTCTGGAATAGTAAGTTTGCTACATCACAAATTATTGAACTCACTACAACTGACCTTGCTTTCTATAAGAATATAGAGGACTTCCAGAAGAGATATAAGGAAGTTCATGCTCCTGCTCTCAGACTTAATACCAACTCTAAGTATGGTAGAAAAGAAGAGAGGACTATCTATCTAAAGGATGATGAGATTGTATCTTCTGCACTTGATGATATTGCAACTGTACTTGATGAAAGAGTCAAGAAAGGTGAGATGTCAAAGAGAGACAGGGATTCAATCTTGAATAAATTCAGAGAGGTAAATGTGGCAGATGCTCAGGCTTATAGGTCACTAAGTTCTTACAGAGCTATACTTGATATGTCTGGTCAGTGGACAGATGATATGCAGAGAGCCTTTGATAACTTCCAAAGTGGTAAGTGGGATATGGCTGATTTCAATATTATCTGGCAGACTAAGAAACCTTATGTGTACACTCAGGTGAATAATATGAGTGGAGTACAAGGTCATACAGGCATTAAGACACCAGTTCAGCATAAGAACTCAGAGTTCCTTCTTATGGCTATGCACCATTTAGTTGCAGGTCCACTGGGTAAATCAGGTAAACTTGTAGCTATCAATGAATTCATGGAAGAGAATGGTATTGATGTAGTTCAGTTTGAATCAACTACTAAGGTTGGAAAACAAGGTGTGATTAACTTGAATAATGTCAATACTAAGGAAGATGTCAAGGCTGTTCTTAAGAATGCCACTACTCAGGATGGGGTTGAAAACCCTAATGTGGTTCACAAAGTAAGTTATGAAGACTATGGTATTCAGACTGCAACTCCAGAACATGCTATTGATGCAATTCAATTAGTTGGTACTCAGATTAGAAAGTTGATTACAGCAGATATTAGTCCAGATACTATAATTGATGTAAATGGTAAGAAAATGACTAAACAGGAATGGTTAGACTTATATAATGCCATTAACACTGAGAACATTATTCAGGCTTTTGCTGATGTAAATGAAATCTTCAAGGATGCCAAACAAGTTGAGAAGATTCTTCTTGAAGAATTGAGAGGTAACCAAAGATATGGAATTGATATGATTAGGGCTTGTACTCTTAATGAAAAGGGACAATTCAATATTCCATTATTTGACCCTGTACAATCACAAAGAGTACAGGCATTGCTGAATAGTATTATCAAGAGTAGGATTACTAAGCAGAAGATTAGAGGAGGAGCACTTATTCAAGTCTCTGACTATGGTCTTACTGATGAATTGAAGATTGTTTTCGAAGGTGAAGGAGAGAACAAGAGAATTAAATATCTCGAAGTTTATATGCCAGCTTACAGTAGGAAGTTCTATGAACCTCTTATGAAGGCAGGTTCTCATGAACTGGATATAAATAAGTTACCAGACAGCTTGAGAAAGTTGATTGGTTATAGAGTTCCAACTGAGGACAAATACTCAATGGCTCCTCTTTATATTAAAGGTTTCTTACCTCAGCAGAATGGTTCTGCAATTATGCTCCCAGCAGAGATTACTACCTTGAGTGGTTCTGACTTTGATGTGGATAAATTGTATATCATGTTACCTGAGTTTAAGATAACTCCTAAGTATAATAGAAGACAGTTTGTTGATGATTTGGTTGCTCAATTGACACAAGGAAAAGCTGTATCTCCTGAAATGTTGAAGGAGTATAGACAGAGTGTAAACAGAGCCATAGATGAAGGCAGGAAAGCTCCTAAGGGTAGTCAGGAATACAATCTCTGGAAGACATATAAAGCTAACAGAGAGAAGTATAGAGTAGCTTCTGAGGATAAGATTGAGAAGATTGAATATGACTTTAGCAAGTCTCCACAAGAGAATAGTCTTGAAGCCAGAAACAATCTATTGATTGATATGATGTGGGGTGTTCTGACTAATGCTGATACTGCTTCAAAGATACTTAACCCCGGTGGTTTTGATTATCAGAAGAAGTCTGCAAGAATAATTAATATTCTTCAATCAAGTAGAGAGTCTGAACTGAGAAAGGAACTGAATATCCCCGAGAATCAAAGTACTCTTAGCAGGTTAAGTAGTATGGATTTGGAAGAACTTGATAAGTTGGCAAAGAAGTTCAAGAAGAAACTTGACCCTCTTAACCCAAGAACTCAGGTTCAACTTCATCAGCAGAACATGACTGGTGCAGCATTGATTGGTATTTATGCCAACCATAATGCAAACCATGCTTTGATGCAACATACTGAATTAGGTCTTGATACTGAGAATGGTTCTTTCTTACTTAATGGTAAGAGATTGACTTCTCTTCATGGTCTGATGAATGACAATAAGGAGTATATCTCAAGGAATAATGCAGGTTTCCTTGCTGCATCTGTGGATAATGTGAAAGACCCTGTGCTTGCTTCATTGAATCAGAATACATTCACTGCTGATGCCTCAATGCTTTTAAGTAGGCTTGGTTATAATCCTATTGAGATTGGTTTGATTATGTCACAACCAGTTGTAATGGATATTACTAATACCTATTTTAGAGAGATTAGAGAAGGCAAAGGAAAGGACACAATCATTGATGAAGTCATTGAGAACTACAAGAAAAGGGCTGCAATGATGGAAGATGTAACCTATGACAATTATAAATCTAACAAGTTCATGGCAGATGAATTGGCAGACAATATCATTCTCCAGAAGGAAGTAGAGGAATTAGGTGATAGGAATCAGACATCTGACTACAGAAAGGTTGAGTTCTATAAGAAGCAGGTGGCTGCTGGTTATTTATTTAAGAGAATAATGGGCACAGCAGATGCTTTAGGACAATTGGTTCAAGCTACAAGAGCAGATACTCAAGGTGGTGCAGCAGGTCCTACTATTGCAGATACACAGATTAAGATACAGAAAGTTGATGACTTCCTGACTAATGTAGTGTTAAATGAAAACTCTCCTTTAACTGGTGCAGATGTTATCATGCCTTTCAGTATGAAAGGTATGGATATTGACCAGATAAGAGAGAGGTTATTAAGCTCCCCATTACCTTATTTACAGGCATTCTTTAGTCTTGGTATTGACCAGACACAAGAAATGTTCAGTAGATATTTCCCTCAATTCACTTCTTCATTCAGGGAAGTAATTGATGGTAAAGAGGGATTGAGAGGCTTAAGACAGTACACTAAAACAGGCAAGTTGAATGCAAAGACACTCAATAATATCTACAATGATTTGTTAGCTTATATTATGTCAAAGACATCATTCTTTGGGCAAGAAGCTAACCTCAGAGCAGATGATAAGGTTACAACAGCCAGTGATAAAAGAAGGGATTTTATCAATAATTTCCCTGATTACTTCAACAGAACATTGAGTGAACATCCTGAAATAGCTGAACTTGAATTTGTTAAGAGACTAAGAGTAATAAGGGCTAACCAAAACAATCCCGTAGATACAGTAGTATTTAAGAATGTTGGTCAGTTAAGTCCTACTCTGAGAGAAAGATACATGAGAGACTGGCAATCATTATTATATATGGGACCAGAAGCTCAGGCTTTAGCTCTTAATTTATTCAGATACAGTTATTACAGAAATGGGTTTGCATTTGGACCTTCTACTTTCATTCATTTAGCACCAACTGCTATTAGACAATCCATTCCAGAGTATATTGATACACTGAGAGGATTGTTAGAAAGTGAGGATGATTACAGTCAGTTTATTGACCAGTATATCTACAATCACTTGGATAACAGACAGTTGGTTCCTGAGGTTCCTACAGAGGCTTCCACTTCTTTTACTAATGAACAAGGTGATGCTTTGGATATGGTTAAAATAACCATTGATACTGAATCTAATAGTAGTGATAAGAAGATAATAAGGAAGAGAGAGGGGATAGGAGAGGAAACAACCTATGAATTCTTTAATTACATAGCAAGAAGATACAAGGGAGGTACAATATATTATAGGCTTACACAAGCTGATAATGTACAACCTAATGTAGCTGTGTATGAAAGAATAGACCCACTTGGATTCAAGAACAGTTTCATTGAGTATGAATATGGTAAGGATGTTACTGAAATGAAGTCAGTAATTGATAAGAATGACAGGGATTATACTCCTAATGTAAATCAGGATATTACAGCCTTTAATGAAGATTCTAATATTGATTATGATTCCATGCCAGAGTATCTGAACTATGACTTCTCAAGTCTGACTCAAGATATTGCAAGTGAGGCTTTCAGTCAGGTGTATGGTGCTCCACTTGAAGTGAATGAAGGTAAAGCAGATGATATTAATTCTATCAGTCCTAATACTGAGTATGAGGATGCAAACAATGATAAAATCTGTGGTGCAAATACATTATATGAATTATAGATATGGCTAAGAAATGTGCAATAATTCCTCAAGTGAGGAACAGTAAAAATGAGGTAGTAAGCAGCAGGTTATTCAAAGACCTGCTGGCTTATGCCCCTAATAGACAGGAGGCAACAAGAATATACCTCATTACAAAAAGTAGTGACTTTGTTACTAACTGGAATCCGAGGTTACAGATGGATGAAAATGGTGAACCTACTCTAAGCAGTCTCTTGAAGAAAACTAATCTAAGAAGTATTATTGATGAACAGAAGATTCTAAAAAACCTTAATGAAGAGATTGGTCATTACCATAAGACAGGTAGAGCCAAGTTGTATCTGAACAATGATGAAAACTATAGAATGTTAGTCCAAAAGGCTATTCAATTCAATACTCAGTCAGAGTTTAGAGAAGACTATGTTGCATCTGTTGAGAAGGTATGGGACAGTGAAAGTAATAGGGTTTATATCAGTCCTTTTGTCAGAGTAAGAAACAAGATGAATAGTCTTGAAGCTAACAATATGCAGTATAATTACACTCTTAATAATAGATTGAGAGAGATATTAGCTGCTAATGGTATTGGGATAGGTGCTCTTACAGACTTGGAACAGAGAAGAGGAGTGGCAGGAGTAACAGACTTTAGTCAAGCCAGAGATGCTGCAACAGGTATAATTGAATTGATTAGACTTGCTGATGGTATTAAAGGTGAGAGGGCATTACCAGAGGAGTTTGCTCACTTTGCTATTGAGGCAATGGGTGATAACCCTCTTATCAATAGACTGGTTAATCACTTAGCTAACAATAGTTTGGTAGGTGAGATATTAGGTGATGATTACAACACTTATGACAGTCTGTATAAAGGTGATGAATCAAAGTTAGCCAGAGAAGCTGCTGGTAAATTACTTGCTAAACACTTATTACAGTCTGAACCCATTCCTTCTTCATCTTATAAATCCCTTCTGGAGAGGTTTATTAATGCTGTAAAAAATTTCTTTAGAGGATTAGGGGCTTCACAGTTCCAAAAAGCAATGCTTGAAGCAGAGAGTAGCTTTAGTAAACTGGCTGGTGATATTCTCACTGGACAGATGGATGAAGCTATTAATGTTGAGAACATCAGTACTTCTGAGGCTTTCTATTCCACTACTGAAAGAGTGGATAGAGATAAAACTCTCTTGAAGAAGATTATAGATAATGAATTGAAGAGGCTTAAGATTTATGAAAAGAGAAATCCTAACAGTCAATTTAGTGCCAATCAGAGGTTATTAATAGACAGGTTAGAACTTGAATTAGCTGATAATAGTGAGATTGAAGGTATCTACATGTTCCTTGATAATGCACTTGAAGAACTAAGGAAAGTTAGTAGTAGACTTGAGGTACTAAGAAATACTCCTGCAACCAATCTTAATGAAAGGGCTGGAGTACTTAGAGACATCAGGAACTATATGTACAGTTATAAGAGGATAGCTGATTCAGTAAGAGAGGCTCTTAGAGAGGAAGAGAAGTCCACAGACAATAGATATGGTCAAAGAGTAAGGGTTGCATTAGATAATGTCACTACAATGCTTAATGACCTTGCAGTGGACTACAATACAATCTCTATGCCTTTATTTGTTGATTTCATCAAACCCTTTGTAGGAGATAACCTTGTGGTTCCCTTTGGAAAGTACAAAGGAAAGACCCTTAATGCAGAAGAGTTGGTTAAAGTAGCTGATGAAGACATTTCTTTCTTTGACAGATGGCTGGATAGTATGGCAGACAGCTCTGATTATATGTTGAAGATTATGGACCAAGCTGTTAAAAAGAGCAAGGAACAAGCCAGATTGAAGACTATTGATATTCAGAAGGAACTGCAAGCTGCCACTATTAAACTTGAACAGGCTGGTGTGAAAGACACTGAGTGGATGTTTGAGAGAGATAGTAAAGGTAATCTGAGTGGTAATTACATCAGTGAAATAAATCATGCTCTATTCAGAGAGAGAATGAGGACCATGTTCCAGAGTCTCAATGAAAAGTATGGCAGAAATCCTGTAGGAGAGAATGCTGATAAATACAATGAAGAGAGACAGAACTGGTTCAATGCCAATATGGAGACTGTAGATGGAGTTAGACAACCTAAGAAATCCATTTATGAAAGTATGGAATTCAGAAGGCTTAATAAAGCCCAGAGGGAGTATTATACTACTGTAATGGATATTAAGGCTAAACTTGATGCTCTACTTCCTGATAAATATACAAAGTTGAACAGTGCTGTAAAGATTAGGAAAGACTTGGTTGAGAGGGTTAAAAGCTCTGAAAGTGTGAAGTCTGGTGCTCAACAGGTTTGGGAAAGTATCAAGGATAATTTCATTAGGAGAACTGATGATACAGACTTTGGAGACAAGGCAACTGTAAAAGACTTTGAGGATAGAGAGGTACAAATGTTACCTATCTACTTTACAAAGCTCAAGAATGGAGAAAGTGCTAATGACTTATCTACTGATATAGTAGGCACTATGACTGCTTATGCAGCAATGGCTAATGACTTTGATGAAATGAATAAGGTCATTGATGTTCTTGAGGTAGGTAGAGATATGTTGAGAGAAAGACAGGTTACTCAAACTTCTGGTGGTAAACCAATGGTTGAGAAATTTAAGGCAGTAGGTAGAAAGGTTGAGAGTAAATTAACCAAGACAGGAGATAAGTCAAGGTTTATGGAAAGACTAAATGACTTCTTTGAAATGCAGGTATATGGTAGATATATGGCAGATGAAGGTACATTTGGTAAGACTAATATTGATAAGGGTAAGGTTGCTAACTTTATTAATAGAATGACCTCAATGAATAATCTTGCTTTAAATGTGTTATCTGGTGTTTCCAATGTGGCTACTGGTAAGGTGATGATGAGAATTGAATCTATGTCTGGAGAGTTCTTCAATGAAAAGAATACATTAAAGGCTGATAGAAACTATGGTAAGGAACTTCCATCATTCTTAGCTCAGTTAGGTGATAGAGTAAAGACCAATAAGTTAGCTTTATGGGATGAACTATTCAATGTAATGCAGGAATATGAACAGGATACAAGAGAAGTCAACTTTGATAGGAAGACTTGGTTCAGTAGAATGTTTGGAACATCAGCACTCTTCTTTATGAATAATGCTGGTGAACACTGGATGCAGAATAGAACTTCATTAGCACTTGCTGATGCTTATAAAATGAAGGCTCCTAATGGCAAGTTAGTAAGTCTGTGGGATGCTTTTGAAGTTGTACCATTAGATAGTAGTAACAAGAAGTTAGGTGCTAAATTACAGCTAAAACAAGGCTATACTAAGGCTGATGGTTCAGCTTTCACACAAGAAGATATAATCAAGTTCAGTAGAAAAAGTGCAGCTATTAATCAAAGAATGCACGGTATTTACAATAAAGCTGATAGAAGTGCAGTACAAAGGTTGGCTATTGGTAGATTGGGTATGATGTTCAGGAAATGGATAAAACCCTCTCTCAATAGGAGGTTTAAATCAGCTACATATAACTATGACCTTGAGGCATGGACAGAAGGTTATTATCTTACTACTGGCAGGTTTATGAATGCCCTATTCCAAGACCTTAGAAAAGCTCAGTTTGATATTGCAAGTAAGTGGAATGAAATGACTCCCACAGAACAGGCAAATGTCAAGAGAGCATTGACTGAGGTAGCCCATTTCCTTGCAGTAGCAGCAGCTATTGGATTGATAGAATGGAGTGATGATAAGGATAGACCTTGGTTAGTTAAGATGGTTGAGTATCAGTTGAGAAGGTTATACACTGAATTAGGTGCTCTTACTCCTACTCCAGAAATGGTTGGTGAAGGTTTGAGGATATTAAAGTCTCCTGCTGCTGGTGTAAATACAGTAGAAAAGACTCTTAATCTTATTGACCTAATGAATCCAATGAACTATGAAACATTCAATGGAGAAGATGCTATACTTAAGTCTGGACCTTATAAAGATAAGTCTAAAGCTCAACAGAGCTTACTTAAGTCTCCTCTTGCTCCTATGTATAATACAGTTCTAAGAGGTATCTTTATTGAAGACCAAATACCATTCTTTAAACAATAGGCTTAAAGAAGAAAGGGAGAGTAGAATTAACTACTCTCCCTTTTTATTTACACCTTATAAAAAAATTTAAACCTCATGTTTGAAGCTATGAACATCTAATAGCTTGCTCTCTTTCCTCTTGTGAGATAGAGTTCCACATTTCTTCTGTCCATCCCTTCTTTTCAAGTGCTTCCCTTGTCTCAGTCTCAATACTACTGAAATCCATTGAGGATTGTACCCCCTCCTGATTTCTCATCTCTTGAAGAGATGGTACTTTATAGGTTATGTTAGAGTAATGTCCTTCATTAATATTCCTGTAATATTCAGTAAGAGAAGGTCTTAGACTGTTCCAATTAGTTACCTTAGCAAACAATTCCTTGAAGAAATTTATTATCTTAGTACCTAATGATTGAGTGTCTTGAGACATCACATATTCCCTGAAACCTTCTGCCATAGCTTCTTCAAGTTGTGAGTTACTTAAGTTTCCATAAGTTTTCTTAGCCTCTTGAAGTAATTCATCTCTAAGTGTAGGTTCTGTGAGTAAGTGGAATACTGCATGAAATGCTTCATGGTATATAGTTCCCTCAGCAGCTATATCACTTAAAGTAATGATACCATCACTAAATTGACCCCATGCTAATGCACCAGTCTTGGCTACTCTGATAAGACCATTAGTAACTACTACTCTTTCACTCTCACTTAGTTGAGGTAGAACCTTATTTAACCAAGCTAACTCCTTATCTTTATCCCATATAGGTCTTGATAAGTCATCAACTTGTCTTAATTCAAACTCTACATCAAACTCTTCATCAGTCTGATTAATAGCTTGCTCTTTAGCTACTGTAGCCTGAGCACCACTTGCATCTGACTGATTAATAGTAGCAGGAATAATAGGCTTCTCAATCTTAACTGGTTCAGTAGAAGGAGTATAAAGTATAGTACTTTCCTGGGACATATCTACAACTCTTTGAGGATTACCTTCCAGTATCTTCTTTATATTGTTCTTAGCCTCAGTCTCACTATATGACAGCACAGCATTCTTTACTAAAGCAATAGTATTACCATTAGGAAATACTGCATAGAAATCATTAGATGCAACATGTGCAGGTTGGTTTCCAAACCCTTTAGTAATATTAGGAACCTTAGTAATATATACCTCAACCCCATTCACCTTTCCAATAGGACTTAGATAACCTGTATGTAACTTTCCATCTCTCAAGAAGTAACCTACCTTACTATCAGCTAATGTAAATTCAGGTAATACATCATTTATAGGACTCTGTGTTTCAAGTGTACTATTGAAGATAGGTAAAGAGCTGTTAGTATTACTCACTTCTGGAGTGGCTACACTACCAACTAAAGGAACATTCACAGATGAATCATAGTTAAGAAGAATACCCTTCTCCTTAGTTACTCTACTAACATTCTCCTTGTTGTACTCAAGTACAAAGGGTAATATAGCTAAAGTAGTGATAGGAGTATGATACTGAGACTCAAATAAGTTCTTGTAAGCACTTAATTGTTTAGTATAATATTGCTCCTGACTCATTGTTTGGGTATTAGATTTATTCTTGAAATAATTAACCTTTCTACCATTCCTATCAACAAAGTCATAGAAGCTATATCTACTTGTCTTAACATCATATATCTTGAAGTTTCCATTAGCATCTACAGAGAGAATATCAACCTCACCAGCTACTCTATTTCCATTCTCATACTTATTGAAGAGCACTATATTATTAGTAAGGAATGTCTCACCTCTTGCTTCAATATTACTCTTAATTTCAGTAAGAGAAGTAACCAAATCATTGAATGCCTGTTCAGACATATTACTTGGTTTAACTGGCATCTCACTTGATGTGAAGAAGTTCCTGATTACACTATCTACAGAAGTACCTGCATCTAATGCTCTTTGTGAATTAGTTCCAGACATCTTATCTCTTACTATATTCACAATAGTATCTCTGCTTCTTACATCTATCTTACCCTCAAAGGCTGTAAGGTCTACACCATAATGGTTACTTAAGTTCTTAAGATAGTTATTGAACTGTACTATATTATCTGCATTCTTTGAGAGATTAACTCTTAAATCCTGTAGAGCTTTAGCCTGCTTAGGAGACTGGGTCCAATTACTTCCTAATACTGAATGTACCCTCTTATATTCATGGTACTCACCATCATCCTCAAGGATATAGTAGAACTCACCATCAGTTCTTGTCTTATCAACCTTAGACTGGTTCTCTGCAATCTGGTCTATAACTTTCTTAGAATCAGCTACAGTCTTCTTTCTATCAGCTAATTTCTGTTTGAATTTATCTGATGTAGCACCAGTTACATACTGACCTGTATTTCTGTTCAGAACCTTACCATTAGGAAGAAGGGTGATACCCCCCATCATCATAGAACCATTCTGAGCATCCCCATAGTTTTCTTGTATATAAGCCATATCAAGAATAGACTCTGGGAAAGAGTTAAGAGTTCTGCCATTATTATCCCTTACAGTATTTGAAGTCAAGTCTACATGGTATGTAGTATTATCAAATGAAACTGTAGTTCCTGCAATAGCTCCCTCTGTACCTCCTACAGGGGTTTGTATCTTTCTACCTTCCTCAGGCTTGACTGATGCAGGGTTTAGAGCTTGTTGGAGATTACCTTGTATATCAAAATAATCAGTTGTAAACCAACTACTCTTTACACTGGCATCTACTATATTGGATGTCATTACTCCAGAAGAGAGTAACATGTTATTGTAGCCTCCCTTATTAAGCATACCTAAATTCACCTGTAATGGAAGGTTGAATGCCATTAAAATGTTTTGTATTTCACTGGCTACTTCCTGTGAATCCCTTGTATCAGGTTGGGTTTTAACACCCTCTCCACCCAATTCATAGAGAACATTATGGTCCCATCTTTCAGTTAAGAATACAGTTCTTGCATCTTCTCTTCTGACTCTCTTACCATCTACTTCATCATAGATTTCATTCTTATTAGCATCTCTCTGAACCTTAGTAAACCTGATACCATTACCATTCTTACCTTGAACAAAGTCAATATGAACATCACCAATGTATAGGCTTCTTGCCAAGTCTTTTACTGCATTACTAACATCTTCCTCTGTAAAAGCATTAGCTAAAGCATCAATAGACTTCCTTATATTCTTATACAAAGGAGTGGAGTTGATAGTAACATCTTCTGGATTATATTCACTTTCATTGAAGTGCTTAACCCTTACAGCAGCAGGACTATATTTACCAGCAGCATTAGGAATAAGGATATACATCCTACCCTCCTTTTGGCTCATATCCATTGGCTTGATGATTAAATCATCACTGATTCTACCATTAGTAGACAGGACACCATTCTTTACAATACCAAAGATAGAACTTGAAGATACATTAGGTATTTCTCCCATGTTTCTTTCTTCTGTACTATAAGGTATTCTACCAACCATTATCTGAGATACTCTTGTAGTAGGAGTAGCTATAAACTTCTTATCCTTTCCAGTCTGATTGAACTCAGTTTTCACTCTTTCAATAAGACCTGACAATCCTTCATACCTATCAACTACATACTGACTTTCATCCAATGAACCTACTATTTGGTTATTCCTCTTATCTACAATAAAGATTGTATGGTCATTAAATTCAGGGTCAATCATGAAGCCAAGTTCATCACCTGCCTTTAGATTACCTTCATTTACATAACTGAAAGCTCTATTATCTCTAAGATAGTTATAAAGTTCATCAAAGTTCAAGTTCTCTTTCTCTGCAACTACTACATTGAAAGGTCTGAAATCTCCATCCTTACTTGCATTGATATGCAATTCAGGAATAGTAGGTCTATAATATTGCCTTTTACCATTTGCATCCTTATCTAAAGATTGAGGAGTGGGAGCATTTTCATTGGCTTTCTTATTTTCCTCTGCTACCATTTGAGGAGTAATATTACCTACAGGAGGTTCATAAGTATTAACTGGTCCAGCATTAACTGGTGGAACTGTTGGTGTACCACTATCTCCAGTAGTTTCTCTCTCAGTAGTACCTCTTGTACCATTTGTTCTCTCAACTGGCTTTAGATACTCAGAAGGGAATCTTGCTTTGAACCTTTGGTCATTATTTACTGCACTCATTGCAGACAGAAGACCATATTGAGCCTCAGCAAAATTCATCATATTCAAATCATCTGGTAGATTTTCATCATACAGACTCTCTGGATTATTAATGAATACTGAGTTAGGGTTAGCCATCTCCTCAAGATTATTGGCATTTTCATGTTGAGTTCTAAGTAGCTCTTGTGCATTAGCTTTAGCCTCAGGAGAGATAGATTGGTTACTATCTATTGCCTTACTTACCTCACTATTATACATTTGAACTTCCTTATAGTCCTTAGCCATCTTATTACCTTCATTCTCAAGTTCATCAAGAATCTGTTGTCTTTTAGATGAATCAGGCTCATTATTCAATGCTTCTCTGAATTCATTAAGGTTAGTAGCAGCTAATGCTGCATCCTTAGTCTTAGCTATCTCTTGTCTTTCATTCTCTCTTATAATATTCTCTCTTTGTCTCTCTTGCTTTTGTTGTAGAGCCTGAGGATTTCTAAGATAAGTATCATATTTGTCAATGAAATCATTTCTTCTCTCAATCATTCTTTTCAAATCATCAAGTTCTTGAGTTATACCCTTAGAACTTAATATAGGGAACCTTTCAGAAATACCTTTTGATGCTTTATCTAAGGCATCAACAAATTGAGAATTTTCCTTATCATTAAGAATTGCTGTTAACTGAGATGGGCTTAAATTAGTAAGCATTCTTATTGCTTCTGCATCTCTTCTTTCTGCTTCCTTTGTTGATTCAGGGGCATTATAATATATATCCCTTTCAATATCAGCAGCTATAGTATTTAAAGATTCTTGTACTTCTTCAAATACATTCTTAAATCTATTCTCAAGATTGTCAATATTTGAGAAGTAATAAGTCATCTCTTCAAGACCATCTTCATCAAAGTAATCACCAATCTTAACCTGTAAGTCCTGACTAATCTTTCTATAGTTATCTACAGCTTCCTTAGTCTCTTGAGTTTGCTTTTGAATCTGTTCAATTACTTCTGCATCAGTCATGTTATCATATACTGATGTACCAGTTTCCTGATTAGTAGTGAGTTGTCTTATTTGTTCAACATCTTCTTCTCTTATATTACCAGCTTCCTCAATTATATCATATAGGTCATTGATTCTTCCTGCCTTATCAAACATGATAACATCACTAATAAGCTGGTTGTGTTCAGCATTCTTAAACTCAAAGTTATCATTGTTATCAGCAGATTCATCCATTTGTCTCTGGTAGGCATTATGTCTGATAGCTGATTGATAGTAGTTAAGGAACTCAGGTGATTGTACTCTATTATTCAGTTGAGATACAATGGCATCATCTTGTTCACTTCTTTCTCTTATCTCTTGAATATCTTCCTTAATACCTCCTTGTAGATAAACTGGAGATTGGAAACCACCTTCACTATTCTTTGCACTCCTAAATCCTGGAATACCAACTAAACCAGTTAAACCACCAATGAAACCTTCTTCCCACCCTTCAACAGTACCATAGGTTTGCTGAATAGCTTTTGCAGCAGCTTGTAACCAGTCAATAGTTTCACTCTCTGCATCTGGGTCTATCTTGGCTCCATAGAAGTCATTAAGTTCAGAAGCATATTTATATCCTGCAACTTTACCTGCAACAGCCTGTCCCATTTCTTCATAAGGACCTTCTGCAACACCCTTACTTGCAATCTTCAAAGCATTTCTAAGTACAGAAGGTTTAGCTGCACTATAACTTACAGTACCATCCTCTGCAACTGTCCTTAGTATCTGACTACCTCTCTTAGCTGTATTATATCCACCTGCATAGAACTTACCAAACTGCCAAGCATCTGATATAGTAAGTAGTGGAATATTCAGAGCAAAGTCTATATTACCCATCTTAGCCCTATCTTCTGATAGTTTCTGTAGCCCACCTTTGTAATCAAACTTAGCATCTACTCTTGCCTGTAACATAGCTTGTCCTTCTGGAGTGAGAACTTGCTCAAAAGACTTTCCATCAGGAGAAATCTGATACTGTGCAAATTGAGGAAACTCTCTAAGCATAGCTTCCTGCTCTTGTGCTGCTACTTTAGCTTGTGCATCATCAAGTTGTTGTTTGTGAAGCTCAAACCAGTCTTTGCTATTTTGAATAGCCTCAATTCTTGCTTCACCTAATGCCCCTGAGAAAGCACCAGTAAGTTTAAGAGTAGGCTCAGCCATCTTAAGTTTCTTAGCATCTCTTGCCAATTCATCAGTAAGCCTTACACCATCAAGGAATAAATCTCCTTCCCTATAAGCTTGTAAAGCTGCATTAGGGCTAAGAGCCTCACCTGAGGCTGTAACTGCACCTTTGAATGCTTGTCTTGCTTTATTAAGACCAAGTAACTTTGAGGTTGCCCCAGCACTAATCTTACCAGAGTAGGCAACACCAACAGCAAAACCTAAGTTCTTAAGGAACTTGTCTCCAATAAAGTTAGCTGAGAATATATTCTCATACCAAGGGTCATTCTTCTCTGCATCAGTATAGTAATTAGGCAGAACTGACTCTGACCATTCATTTACTTGCTGCATTGCATTTGAGAAAGGATTATCCCAGAAGCCTGAGAATGTTCCTGTGGCTGCTGCATTACCTAAACCTACTATAGTACCAATGATACCATCAGCAAATGTAGTACCTGCAAGAACAGCACCCTTAGCTAAACCAGCTCCTATTTGGGCATACCAAGGTTGCATCTCACCTCTTGTATTAGCTAAGTTATCAAGTTGGGTCATAGATGTGATGTCTTCATCATACATACTATCATTTACTCCAACAAAACCTACCTCTTGAGGTACAGCTCTTTCTAATGCCCTATTAGAGACTTGCTTATAATCCTCTATATTATCAATATGAGGAACATCTCTAAGAAGTCCTTCTTGCTTTAGTGCATCTATACTTTTAAGTCCCCTTAACCCACCTACTCCTTGTGTAGATGGGTCTTGGATTTGTTGATTATTTGCCATATTCTTCTACTCTAATTTAGAATCTGTATTACTTTGTCTCTTAGCAAGTGTATTGAACTTACCATAGATATAATTCATCATTGTATTGATGTATCTTTGAGCTTCTACATCATAGCCATTCTCAAGAAGTACATTAATATTATTCATATATCCTGCCACACTTCTATCTGCATCATCTATTAGCTCAGGGTCAATAACTGCTGATTTAGTCTTACCATCCTTAGTAGCATTGATTATAAGTCCTACCTCTGGGTCATAACTTATATCATTGTCACCAGTGAAGTAATCTGAGATATTCTTTAACTTAATAGGGTCTCCCTTCCTATTATCATTGAGTTCATAAAGACCAGTTGATTCTGTAGCTGCACCTAAGGTTCTTGCATTCTCCTTTATAACTTGAGAAATTAAGTCACTCTGAGTTATATTAGGTTTATATATAAAGTCTCTTACAGCACTGCTTCTAATATCAGCTTGTAACTTCTGTTCAAGTTGGTCCATATTACCATCCTTCATATCATACTTCTTGATTATCTGTTTAAGTCTTTCTGCATGAGGTTTAACCTTATATATTCCACCACCAACATTCACACCATATTGAGTTGGATAACCCGGATTAATTCTCTCAACTTCTTCATTAATCATTGCAGGATTAGCTCTTAACTGTTGTATGAACTGTAGGTCATTATTAAGTTCAGTAGTCTTCTTGTCCCCATCTACTTTAGTTTTAGGTACTGACCTAAATACAGCAGAGGGAGTTCCTTTTGTCTTACCTTTCTTAATTGCAGCTAACCTTTCCTGCATTGCATAGTCATAAGCCTTATTAGATAGTTGTTGATATTGAGTTTCACCTACTGCATTCCACAAGCCTTGTCTTGCATAGTCATAAGCCCTATTGAGGATATTCTCATCATTCCAGTTCTTGATACCAGAACTTCCTACTGCATCTTCTACAATACCTTGAAGTATAGGAGAAGCCTCAGGATTATTCTGTACAGCCTGCATAATTTCCTCAGGTCTGAATCCCTTCTGCATGATGGTTTCATAATATTGATTACCTAAGATTGTTCTCCACTTTCTTGGGTTCTCTCTTACTTCCTTAGCTAAATTCTGTGCAGCAGTACCCACTTGTTTGGATAATAGTGCTCCAGAATAGGATTGTGGTGATAGAGCTGGGTTAGATATTAGTTCATCTAAGGAAAGTGTAGAAGCAGGTCTATCAAATAACAGTGTACTATCTTGAGCCTGTAATTTCCTTTGTTCATCTACTAACTCTTGTCTTCTCTTATAAGCCTGTTCTATAGGAACAATCTCAGAAGAGTATCTTCTTTTCATATCAATTAATCCTTGTCTACTTGCAGGAGTAAGTCCCTGTTTAGCTAATGACTCAGCTTGTTTAGCCAAGTCATTAGAATATTGTTTGTACATTGCATAAGCCTGTGGGTCTGTCTGCTCATTGGCAAGTCTTTCAAATACACCTGCCTTAGTACTTAACTCTCCCATTCCTTCCTGTATAGTATTATACTCATTAGTATAAGCCTGTAGTGGCTGAAGCATTTCCTGATAAGAGAAGGGTCTAAACTTAGCATTGGAAATAAATGAATAATTAGCCATAAGTAAATCCTTTCTTCTTTTTTAATTTGCCACCTTTAGATTTCTTCTTTCCTGAGTAGTTACCTCTTGTGTCCATCTGTAATACTCCTGCATCTGCCAATCTATCAAGCCATGATGCTTGTTCCTGCTCCCAACCTATATCTCCTAAACCTTGTAAGAAGTTAGTTATATTAGCACTTCTTCTTGCACTATCTTGGTCTTTAATAGCTTGCCTTAATTGAGCAGCAGACATAGCAGCTCTCATCCTTAACTCATCATTTTGATTGTTAGCCATTGCAGCTCTCATAGCACCTTCACTATTAAACTGGTTGGTTCCTCTATTAAAGCCTTCCACTTGTTGCCTTTGAGCTAAGTTGTATTCTTCAGCCTTTCTTGCCAAGTCACCTAAATTCTGACCATAATTATAGTCAGCAGCTAATAGACCAGCTTGCATATTTGCCCTATTTCCACCTGAGGTATTCTGTAATCCCCTTCTTGTTGCATTTGCAGAAGCATCAAGTCTGTTGATATAATAGTTTCTATCAAATGGCTGGTAACTTAAATAGTTACCAATAGGTGTGAAGTCTACATTTCCAAGGTTCTTAGTAGAGTTCAATACTAAGTCTGCATTTTCATAATCAGGTCTACTAAACATATCAGTTATAGCACCTATTCCTGCTCCTACTATTGGAGCATATCTCAACCAAGAAGCCCTTTCTCTTCTTCCACTATCATCTTCATCTCCTGAAGAGATAGGTGATTGAGGAGAAATGGATTTAGGAACTGGAGGAGTAGGGATATTAAATGAAGGAGCAACAGGTTCAGAAAGAGGTGTATTCTCTATTTTATATGTTCTTGAAGCTGCCTGCATTGCATTATGTACAGGACCCTTCTTCCTATCTGTAGCAAGTCTCTTTATATCTGATATGTCAGTAAAGGTATTACCTCCAATAGGTCCAAACTCTTGACTATTGATTCTTTTAAGCCAATTAAGTGAGCTTGGTTCTCCTTCTTGAAGAAAATTAACAAAGTTCATATAATCTCCTGTGTACCAATCATCTTGTATTGGTGTAAAGTTCTTATATGTTTTGTAAGGTCCACCATACTCAAATTTATTGGTATCACCCTTCCCTCTTCTATTCTTCATTCCTTCTTGAGCCTCAGCAAGTCTTGACATATTTGCCTCCAAACCTCTTTTACTTATTGGGTCATTTGGTCTTTCCTGACTTTCAAGCTGTGCATATTTAGCAGCATCAGCAAAGGTATCCCCTTTCAATTTATATTTCTTCTTGATACTCTCAGGTAATTTTATTCTATTACTGAATACATAATCATTATATATAACCTCTCCTTGTTCAACTAAGTTAGGCACACCTTGTTGGTCAACACCAATCTGAACTCCTTCATTAGGATTCTGTTCATGAGTTCCACCTTCATCAATAATAGTAACACCATTGTTGAAGTCTCCTCCATGTGTATTTAACCATCCACCAAAGGCATGATTCCATCCTCTTGCATTTTGTGCAAAGGTAGCCCTCTTTCTTATAGTAGGAGAATTGCTTCTTTTACCTCTTGCAATACATTCAGAAGTAACCTTGCCTCCACAATATTCAGTAAACTTACCTCTATTCTTTTTCTTAATATGAATACCACCACCCTCAGCAAAGGTGTTCAATTCATCCATAGCTTGAAATGAATTAGGAAGAGAAGTCAATCTAAGATTTCCCATAGCTTTCAACTCTGAATTATTTAATTCCCTATTGGCTAACTCATAGTTTAATGCCTGTCCTCCTATAGTTCCAAGTGGACCCCCATAAGCTGCATAATTAGCCAGAAGGCTTTGGTCACTTATAATATCAATATTTCCAGCAGTATTGCCTAAAGAACTCAGTGCTCTTTGATTAGCTTCATCTATTTGTCTGTTTAATGCTCTTGTCTTCTTCTTGGCTTTATTACTGAACCATCCATCAGAACCCACCTGAGATTTACTTACATTAGCCATGCTTCTATAATCTCCCCAGTCACTAAGTAACTGGTCATTTGTAGTAGCTCCTGAAACATAATTTGACTGTTGGATAGCTTTATTTTCTGTCTGATTAACAAACTCTTTATTTATCTTACTTCCAAAAGCTGCATTAACCAGTCCTCCAACAAGGTTAACTCCAGCTCCAATAAGACCTCCAACTCCAGGAATTGCAGATGCAACAGAGCCTACACCCTGCATTATATTACCAACACCTGTAGTATTACCTTGAGGGTTGGCAAATCCACTGATTAAATTAGCCCCTGTGTTAGCCAATCCACCAGATAGCCAAGAAGGAAGTCCACCTCCATTGGCAAACTTCCTATTTCTTCTTGTTATAACTTTATTCTTAACCATCTTATTAATCTATTTTGATACAAAGGTAAGTATAATATTTGACTTATCAAATGTAATATTTAAAATAGTAGCATACTATAAATAAAATAATTATCACACATTGTAATAAACCATTATATCATGTAATTCTGCCCTATAAGTATTCTTACATATATTTGATAGCTTTACATAAGCCCATGTATTTCTAATTCTATCTCTACCATTAGTACTATCTCTTGGGATTAAAGCCCTCCATACATTAAACTTTTTCTTCAAATTTGAAGGAGTAGCTTCACTAAGACTTAACATAGAAAGTCCAGACTGGTATTCATTCCATACCTCAAGTTTATCAAATGAAGTTAATGGCATAAACACTCCTGACTGGTCATAGAAGTCAGCTCTATACTCAACTACATTGAATATCTTATCATATGGTTCCTCAGGATTACATACTACAGTAACATAATATGGCTTGAGTTCTCCATAGAAACTATTGTAGTCTCCAAGTTCATGTTGCCATATTGTATTATTCTTATAACTGTAGAAATTGCCATTCATGTTGAACATAAAAGGAACATTCTCATAGTTAAAAAATGAAGTAAACTCCTGAAGGAGTTCTGAATAGCATAGGCAGGTATCATTCTTTATGAAATAGACATCATCATTTGTAGCATCATATTGTATTATATAGTTTGAGAAGTCTCTGCTATTCCATTCAGTTAATGAATTAGTTTCACCAATAAATGTTCTGAAACCTTTCTCAGATGATATGCTGCTTAGTTGTTGACCATTAAATAGCATTATATCATTTGTTATATTATCTATGAAGTACATTCCTGATGGAGTTATAGTCTTAGCCCATTTATTCTGTAGTCCATGTGCTATTGTCACATATCTCTTTCCATCTACTTTATAGCTATTACTTATTTCAATAGGTACACCTTCAGATGTAGGAATCTGTACTCTTGAGTTAAATAATATGTTAGCTATACCTTTATCTTGAAAAGAGAATATTTCATTTCCTAACTTTTCAAGTAACCTTAATTCACCTTTATCCCCATCCAAGTCAAGGGTAGAGGCAACAGTTATATTAGTCCATGTATCAGTTAACTCACCAAGTGATTTAGTCTTAGTCCATGTTATACTGTTTGGAAAGTAATCTATGTTATACCTGTTATAGTTTATACTTCTATAATTAAAGAAATTATTCTTCTGTGAGTAAACAGGATTAAGAAGATTGAAGTTCTGAGGAGTCATTACAAGGTTATTTGATTGACCTCTGTTCCTGTCATATCTTCCATCTATATTAACTCTTGTTTCACACATAAATGATATAATCTCAGTCATACTGTTTTGGTCTTCCAAAGTAAATGGATATGTCTTTAAACAATCATATCTCTGAAAGTAAGTATCACCTTCATTATATATAATCCTTGCAGATGTAACAGCACTACTTCCATTAACAAGATTAACCACTGGACCAGCAGCAACCCATCTATTAGCTTCAAGTGCCTCTTCAGAGGTTCCACCAAACCTATTTACTACATTATCATTATATAACTCTCCTATCCACAATCCTGCTGAAGTTGCTCCTGAAATAATATCCTGATAGATTGGTAAAGTCTCTGTGGTTGGAAATGAATCTAACCATACAGGAGGCACCTTTACATCTACACCACCAATAGCAGTTGATATAGGGTTATTTCCATTATCAGGGAGAATAACCTGCTGCCTCTTTGAAGTATAATTAAATGCAAATACAGCATGTGGAGTTGACTTGTATTTCATACTGATAGGTTCAGTGAAATACTTCATATTGTTATTTGTTATCTCAGTAAGGTTATATGTAGAAACAACTGAACTATTAAATATAGTATTATAGTCTCCCTTCTCATAACCTGAACCTCCATTCCATCCTGCAAGATATATAGTATATCCCTTACTGTCAATCCACTCTCCATAGAATCCAGGAGCAAGAACCCTATCAACATTACCATAATAATTCAAGTTACCAAGTCCTGAATTGGTAGGAGGATTAATCTTAATCAGACTTACCTCATTGGAGTTGAATATACTAACATTAGTAATACCATTGTGATTCTCATCATCCCTTTCAGCATACCATACTTTACTTATATCAAAGTAAGATGTAGTAAGTGAGTACCTTAAATTAGATAGTTTCTTTTGTTTAAGTTTTGCAGGAATCTTTTCACCTTCTGCAACATTACCTACATTAACAAGTGAACCATTTCTATGCCAAGGATATACCATCCATCCTACTGGGAAGGAGAATAGATTATTTGCATCCTTCTTACCTTTAGCCATCCATAAAGGAGCAGAACTGAGAACTTTCCATCCTTGGTCATTACCAAGAGAAGTGCTGTTAACCTGTATAAAAGGTTTATATAGACCTAAGTCAGATGGGTCTGGATTAGGAGTTTCTGCAAGTACACTTACATCTGACTGTAAAGCATCTAAACTTATAACTCCTACAATTCTAAACTTAACTGACTGACCATCAATAGATTGTAAGTCATCATTGAACTCTATATCAGGTGAATGGAAGGTTACTATATTTTGGTCTACCACAAACTGGTCATCATAGGGGCTTACATAATTAAGCCTCTCCTGAGTTGATGAAAACTTCTTATATGAGTCAAAAGTTCTATTGATAGCATCATTACTCTGTATCTCTGAACCTCTTGCTCTTGCCTGAGATAATGGATAGTTATGTATGCAAGCCAATGGACTTGGTATTTTATCCCAATCCTGAGTACTTATATTCCCAGGAGCAAAAGGTCTACAGAACCATGAAGACTGTGCATAGGGAGAGTTATTTATCCTATCCTTTATATTTGCCACTGTAGGACATACAATACCCTGACACAGTATGGTTCTATCACTTGGTGAAGGATATACTACCACTCCCCTTGCTCTTATATAACCTAAGTCAACAAGTTGTTGGATAGTTGTAGCATTATTCAAATCATAATAACCTGTTACAAGTTTATATCTTGCTCTTCCACCAGAGCTCATAACATTTATAGTTGAAGGATGCTGATTTACTACTGAGTCATTAATAAATATAGCCTCAGACCATTTTCCAGTCTTATGTTGAAACTGTATTCCAAATCTATAAGTCTCACCATACTTGAATGTAGTAATCTGTGATGAAGAAAACTTAAGTTGATTTATATAAGGATAGGTTCCATATACTTCATTTGCATATAAATCCTTAGTACTAAAGTTAATAGTACCTCCTCTTAGTGAGTTCTTAATTGTAGGGGTAACTAATTTCCTGTTAATCTTATAGTTACCTAAGAATAAGGTATTATCCTTCTGTGTCATGGTCTTGAATACTACATCCTCACCCCCTACATACAATAACTCTGTAGGATCCATACTACTTCCTGTAGTATTAGTATCTACATAACTTACAGTACTTCCACTAATAACAATATCAGCTACATTCTTGACTACAGGAGTTGCATCTATTGAAGTTCTATATATTGAATACAACCTAATATATTCAAAACTTGTATCTACATTTGATAACTCTATCCTGAATGAGTTACTTACCTTATCTTCAGGAGACCCACCTCTATCACCAAAAGAGGTATAGAGAAGGTCTGAGGTAGCAAATATATTACTCTCCTGACCATATTTATTAAAATAGGTCATTGCATATTGAATAACTCCTGGAGCAAACACTCCATTAGCTGTGTCTATTCTACTCACTTTTAAAGTCTCTTTGAGACCAAGTACCTGAACAAAATCAAAAGAATTATTAGTATATCCAGATGGGTCTGCTATAATATTTATAACTCTTGGTCTGTTCAATCCATCAGTCCAATATATCTTCTGAATATTATCATTCTCATATATACTTAAGGCTTCAATAGGATATTCCACATTGAAGCCAAGATTGCCTTGAAATAGTAACTTACTTTCAAAGAAGTTGCTTGGTTTATATTCAAGCCTATATATTCTATCTGTACCTGAGTTTGTAGTAAATATAACCACATAGTTATTCAGAATAGCACTTCCTATGTACTGTCCTTCTATTTGGGTAGGGGTTATAGTAACCTCCTTATTACCCTTTTCATTTGTTATTGAAAGGGCAGTAGAGTGTTCTCTTGCAGTTATTCTAATATTCATTGCATCATACATATAATTATTAGATAACTTGCTTTTAGAGATGTCTCTGTTCATCCCTTTTGGTATAAATTGTACTACTTTAGATTCCATATTAATGTAGTTTTATATATTCTTTGTCTCCTAAATGTTGGAAACCTTTCTTAAATTCATTCATTCTTGGAATAAGTTGGGACCACATGTTAGTAATTGACTCCATCTCTGATACAGAAGGAATAATGAACTCACTGTTACATTGAGCTGCTTTAAAAGCATAAGATTGCTGTGTATTCTGCATTACAGCAGGACTTATTTTACCCATGTCAAAAAGGATAGTAAACCATTCTTTCTTTATATATAACTCCAATGTAGCAAGGAAAATAGAATTATTTGGTAGTAAAGGAAATCCATCACTATCTACTGCTATTGCATTATAACTTATATCAACCTTACCAGTCCTGAAGGAAGTAAAGATAACAGAGCCTTGTGTCTTAAAGCTATTCTCTGTTCTTCCAGAATGATTATGAGGACTGACAAAGGTACTTGTCATAGACCTCAGACATTCTCCACTATCAGATAACCTGACCTGATTTATAGATACTAAATCACAAGGTAATATACCTCTATAGTCCTCTATTTTTATTGTACACTCCTTCTGTATCTTAGTATTAGGTAAACCCATAACACCAATAAAGTCAAGAGTATATTGCACTGCTGACTCTATTGAAAGGTCACTAAGTAATGGGTGTCTAAGTAATCTGCTTAGTACCTCCCTGATATTTACATAATCTATATTGTTAACCATAATTTACTTTCCTTTCTAAGTATAAGGCATCAATAGAGCCCTCTTTTATTTTCTGACTTAATCTAATCTTTAAATCCTTATTAAATAGGAACTCATAGTAGGAGTTATTATTATAGTTAGCTAACTCTCTATTATAGTATATTTTAAAGATTTCTTTCTCCTCCACTTTAACAAGTGTTTTATTCTTATGAGCTTCCTTGTCTTCATACCAAAGTTCTATTGTTTTATTCCAGTCAATAGGAAGGTTAGTTCTAACCTTACCATCCTTTCCAATCTTTATACTCCTGCTATTCTTTCTTAGCTCAATGGAGCCCATCCTATGTGGAAGTTTTACATCATGACCTTGAATTATTTCTTCAGCAAGAAGAAGGTTTATCTTCCTTGTAATAGCAAAGTATTGAGATTCTGTAAGTACATATTCCTTAGACTTTGGTTTATTCTTTCTATAGTATTTATAACCATCATATATACCTAAAGAATTATTAACCTTATACTTCTTAGGATGATTAACCTTCTTAATCCTTTTCTTAAATTCATCTAAACTTTCTATCATCTCCTAACTTCATCAAGATTATCCTGTGCATCATTCACTTCATCTTTTGGGGAATATTCAGGACCCCTCAACTCTTTAACTACAAGCTCTATCAATGGAGGTATAAGACTATCCTCAATAGGGAAATCTTTATCCATTATATCACATATATCACCATCCTCTGATGGACATTCATAGTCTGCTGCTTTCTCTGCATCTTCAAAGATAGCTGTAAACCTTACATTCTCAAGATATAGGAATTGTGGATTTGATGATTTAAAATAAAGATAACCATCAGGAGCAATAGAACAATAGATTATATTCTGTAGGAACTTGTTATATCCTACATATCTCATTCTATCCCTTCCTATATATGATATCTCACCTTGATAAAAATCAATAGGATATACTCTTGGATTACCTATCTTCATAGTAACAGGTAACTTATTCTTGCTTCTTAAATAACATCCTCCTTCACAAGCTTCTCCTGATATAGCTGGAACCTGCTTAAGCTCTAAGCATAATGTCTGGTAATTACTCTCTGGTATAGGCTTCTTTATATCAGAATATCTTTGCTTAAGCAGAAATACCCTATACTTAAATAGCAGGAATGATATATGGTCTTGTGTAAATGTAGAGTCATCTGAACTTAACTTAAGTTCATCTATACACATATATGTCAATTCTTTTAATGTTGCCATAATAATTTATTTAGTTATTAAACAATAAAGACATTGCAAATATAAGTAAAATGACTCATATATACAATGTCTTTATTGATTTTATTTGCTGACTATAAGGATAATACTATCCTCTCCCTCTTAATTCAACTGTTACAGGAGAATTGTCTCCTTTTGTAATATATAGTATTACATCTGTATATCTTTGCTCAGCAGTAATAGCAGGAATTATAAAATCTCCATTTATTGATGTTTCAACTAAAGTTATCTCCTTATATTCAAATATACTCTTACAGTATTTAGCTATATAATGAACCTTCCAGTTTGAAGAACCCTTTACTCTTAACACATAAGAAGGCATAGTAATAAACACTGGGTCATTACTTAAACCTGCATTAGTAAATGCACAGGCTACTATATCCTCACCATGAGTTACAAAGTCACAGTAGACCTTGTAATCAGATATACTATATCTGTTATTCTGAAACTTAAAGTCTGTAAACTTGATAGGAGGGGTAATAAAAGGTTCAACATATTGCACCTTATCATAATATTCGGGGAAATCTATTAAGCATGTAGTTCCACATAAACAGTATATAACTCTTGATATAGTCCTTATATCATCTTCTGTTACAAATCCTCTAAAGTCTGTTAACAACTCCTCAAGGAATAATAGGGCAAGTAACTTATATACATCATCATAGTTCTTGTAACCAAACTGAGATAATGCTATGAAATAGTTATCAAGTGCCCATGTCTGTAGTTTGGCTAATTCATCCATGACAAACACATTTAGTTACAGTTGAACTTGTATCAATGAAGAACTTCTTCCAATACTTGATAGCCATAGTATAATTCTTAGTTATCATACCTACTGATATTGCCTTAAGTCTAAGCATCTTATTTACAAAGTTCTTGGGAATACAACAAGTATTTTCTACCTCTTTCACACTATTCATAAGACATTTATATACAGGGTCAAGATTAACTACAGCTTTACTTATTGTTACTTCCTGAGAACCATTTAGACTTTTAACCCAAACTATAAACATCCTGTCTTCCAATGGAATCTTCAAATCAGTCTGAGATAAAGTGACTGAAGCTTCAGTTAAAGAGCCTTGACTTAAATCAATTGTATGTACAGGATTACTACTTGGTCCTTCTGGAACATAGGTGTTATCAGAATCTATGATTATAGTCTGTATATATTCTTTAGTAACTTCTCCATGATAAGTAGTTGAAACTTTTATATCAAGATATTTATCATCAGGAGTTATCTCTAATTTTTCAAAATGTACATCCATAATTTTTAATATTAGTGATAAAAAAAAAGGAGCATAGAACCCTATGCCCCTTATACTTTATTAACTCTCTTATGCTGGGTTAGCAATAGATAGTCCTGAAGCTGCATTTACAGCAGCTACCAAAGCTTTCATCAAAGTGTGACTTCCATCATCTTCACAAACAATTGTGATAGTTCTTTCAGACTTCTGAACTGATTCATTAGAGCCAATGTATGAATAATGAATATCCAGAGTATCATACTTCTTACTTGGGTCAACTAAGTAAGTTGTAGTAATATTGTTAGGATATCCCATACCTCTGTACATATCTCCTCTTGCACCCATGCAGAAATATTCAAGGTCTGCAATGTTATGACCATTCTCTACTTTCTTAGTAGAAGCTACTTTCTTAACATCTCCCCAAGTAATTTCTTCACCATCAACTGTAATAGTAGTAGGCTGAACACTGAAAGGAATGAATGCTTGAGGCATTTTACCAAGAATCCAATCTTGCTGTACTTCCTCAATTATAATCTTATTATAGTCAGTCTTGTTAAGTTCAGCTTCTTTAGTTGCTGATGTAACTGGAACATCAGTACCATCTGCTGCTGTACTATTCAGATAGATATTTACCAAAGGAGTAGTCTCATTAGCAATATTCTTAGCAAGAGACAAAGCTAATGCTTTGTAGAAGTTTGAGGCAGTCATTCCTGAAGTAGCCTTTACAAAACCATACTTGAAGTATTGGTCATCCTCTCCAAGACCAATATATTGTCTGAATGCAAGTCTCAATACATATTCCTGAGCCTGAACTGGTGCAGGAGCCAATGCTGAAAGAGTTACTTCATATCTTGCCAATTTATGTGCCATACTACCTGAAGCAGTTGCTTTAGCAGAGATTATATTAGCAATTGTAATTTTATCACTTGATACAATACCTGCTGGACTCATGTACTGAAAATACAGAGTAGTCTTAGCTGTATCTGCTTTTGGCAGAATAGAACCTGCTGCATCTGTAGATAGCAAGTTATTACCTGTCTTTAATGCTTTTTCGACATATAAATGTCTTACTTGGTTGATTGAAAATGTTGCCATTTTAATATAAGTTTAATTAAACAATTCTTTATTTACTACCTGCTTGTGGGTTTCTACTTATAATAGCAAGTCTAACTGCCCTCTCAAGTATTGCCCTGTGTATTACAGGATTTAGTTCACATTCTGTTATGGTACTAACTCCATTGATACTTAAATCAGAAGGAAGATTAACTAATATAATTGGGGTAGGTCTTGATAGATATCTAACTAAATACTTATCAATATTATAGTCAGACACAATCTCAACTATACCATCATTTATATCAAGTCTTAATGCTCTTCCTCTTCCTGGACCCCTGAATGGATTTCTATATACTCTATAGAAATCATCTTGAGCTACTGGAGTTATAGAAGCTTCTTCTCCATCAAGGCATCCTAATCTTGAGTCTTTTAATACTGCTGATTCATAAGTAATGAACCATACATCTTCAGGTATCTGAAAGAACATTGAACTTTTAGATAAACCTAAGTGACCTGTTAATTTTTCACTTGTTTCAAAGGTCTTTACTAAGTTACTTAAGTATCTTCTGACTTCTTCTGTTCTTTCCAGACTATCTCCATACTGATTCTTACCTGTATAGACTTCTATTATAATCTCTTCCTGAGCATTTGTCAGGAATACTGATTTCTCATATTCATCAAAAGCAAGAGGAGTAGTAGAACCAAATTCTGGACTTGCTGAATATGAATCAAGCAAGGTATCAAATCCATCAGAAAATTCCTTAGTAGTCATTATTCACTTCTATTACCTAATTCAACACTTGCCTTCAAATCTCCTTCATAGGCAGCTTTGGCTAACTCAACACCTCTTTGTAGGATTTCTCCATGAATTAAAGGATTAAGTTCACACTCACTAACAGTATTCTTACCATTGATTGAAACATCTCCATATTCACTTGATAAGTTAGTAAGAATAATAGGAGCAGGTCTTCTTATATATCTAACTGTATATTTTGATATTGTCTCACCTGAGTGAGGAATTACTTCTGACTGAACAGTGTTTCCTTCACCTTTAGTAACAAGTCTCCATGCTTGATATTTAAGAGGTTCCTTGTAAGGCTTTGACATCAGTCTTGTATATTCATCATATCTGATTGGTATTACTTGATTTACTCCTGTATTAGTTGTAAGGCTTTCATTAATCATTAAGAATAAATCAACAGGCAGTTTATATACCTTTGCTCTAATATCAAATGTTGTTGAAGGAGAACCAACAGCAGTTCCATCAGCTACAGAAATAAGCCCTGAGAAATCTATCTGTCTTTTTGCAGAACCATCAAACCCCTCAGAGTATTTATTACCTTTGGGGTTGAAGTAGTTCTTTATAATCTCCTCTTGTGCTTTAGTTAAGAATACTGATTTCTCATATTCATTCAAGCCAGGAGCAGCATTAGACATTATATTATTATACAGGACATCAAATTCATTTGAAAATTCACTTGTAGTCATCTTTCATTATACTTGATTACTCCTTTACTTTAGCTTCTATACTGAACTTCAAATCTTGATTCTTTGGAAGGTTCAGATATTTAGCAGCCATATTAAGAGTAGGTTCTTCATTATCACCACATAATGGTGTGCCATCAGACTTTAAGTATAACATACCACCTCTGTTGCTAATTACTCCCTCTTCAATAGCTTTCTTAATCAAACTCTTAGTTGGAAGTAATGGGTCAGTTGCAACTCTTAAGAAGAGCTTAGCATCTGCCTTAATCAGGTTATTAACCTTTTCTTGCAGGAACTCAAGTTTAGAGTTCTTTGAGGTTGGTCTGCCATCAATAGTCTCAATGATAGTTCTGAGGATTAAAGTATCATCTTGGATTTTACCAAACTCCATGTAAGACTGCATTGTAAAGTTCATATCCTTTTTAGCATTCTTGACTTCTTCACCTTCTTGTATAATCACAAATTGATATGTTGCTTTAGGATAATCCTGTAACTCCTGAAGAGATGGTGCAATATAAGCCTTGTTTGCAAGTAGGATTTTATACTTGATGTAGTCATCAGGGTCAGATAGATTGAGGAAGTTGTCTCCCTTTGTCAACCTAACCATAGCATTCTCCCAGAAGTTATCTACTTTCTTATAGATACTAAGTGCATTGAATTCAAGTCCCATTATATCCTCAAGGAAAGATTTCTCTTTATCTGTGAGAACATTTACAAACATTCCTGAAGAAAGCTTAGGTACTGTAAACCATTTAACAGCTCCTTCAGCCATACCTCCATATAGAATATGTTTAGGGTCTCTTACTATACCACTCTCTTTTGGTACAAATCTTACAATAATCCTTTCATTTCTTAAACAGTTAATAGTATCCTCTTCCTCTACAACTGCTTGTTTCTTTTGCTCTTTAACAGCTTTAGGTTCAGGTGAAATAACATCAGTTACATGCTCTTCTTTCATAATTTCATCATCATCTAAAACTACACTAACTTCTTTAGCCATATTTTACTTCTCCAATTTAAAATAAAAAAAAATAGGGAGAGGGAATATCCCACTCCCCTTTATATTACCCTTCCAGTA